>ENA-OREN01000516-OREN01000516.1-marine-metagenome-genome-assembly--contig:-NODE-516-length-55744-cov-7.446979_pt1 | contig 55744 bp, 51 predicted proteins | sample MGYA00248624_ERZ508555 | MGnify/ENA primary metagenome ERZ508555 (study PRJEB26222, sample SAMN06267773) | marine metagenome | isolation source: Saanich Inlet, British Columbia, Canada | place... | reverse complement strand
TATCTCTTGAAGAAGCTAAGGCTAATGCGCAATCTTACATTGAGCAAGCAGAAAAAATTCTAGATTTAAAAACATTAAAAATTGTCTATAATTCTGAATGGTTAAATAGTATGAATTTTAGTGATGTAATTAGATTGGCTAGCCATTATACAGTTGCTAGGATGCTTGAACGTGATGATTTTACTAAACGTTATCAATCTGAAACTCCAATATCAATTCATGAATTTATGTACCCATTGGCGCAAGCTATGGATTCCGTTGAATTAAAGGCTGATGTTGAGTTGGGTGGTACTGATCAGAAATTTAATCTTTTAGTAGGCCGTGATCTTCAAAGAGAGTATGATCAAGAGCCACAAGCTATCATCACATGCCCATTACTAGAGGGCACTGACGGTGTCGAAAAAATGTCAAAATCTTATGGAAATGATATTAGTTTAAATGACTCTCCAGAAGATATGTATGGTAAAACAATGTCTATTAATGACAATATGATAATTAAATATTTTACCCTTGCCGCTGATGCTGATGAAGATTTATTAATTCGAGTTAATAATGACTTAGCTGATTCAGCCTACAATCCTCGTGATGCTAAAAGACTCCTTGCAAGAAAATTAGTAGAGCTTTATTATGACAAAGAGTTGGCATTGAAAGCTGAGCAGCATTTTGATCAAGTGATTGTTAATAAGGATAATCCAGATGATATGTTTGAATTCTCATTAGATGAAGATATGAGCATTATTGAAGTATTATATAGTTCTGACCTTGTAGGTAGTAAAAGTGAAGCGAGAAGATTATTAAATCAAGGTGCTATTCGCATTGAAGGTGAAAAAGTTTCTGATATGGACATGAAGCTTTCATCTGGAACTGAATATATTATCAAAATTGGTAAAAGACGTTTTTTAAAAGTTAAATGATAAAACGTTTACTTTTGTCGGTTATATCGACATTCTTTATCATCACTTGCGACACGCAGAACTCCACTAAACTGGTTGTTTTTATTGTTGCTGATCAATCATCACCATTTCTTTTAGAAAAATATGATCATTTGTTTACCGGTGGATTTAGATGGTTGACTGATAACGGAATCGTTTATAATAATGCACATCATAATCATGGGAATACCAGCACTGGCCCAGGGCATTTTTCTCTTTCTACAGGTGTTTTTACTGGAAATGGAGGTATTGTAGATAATGAATGGTATGATAGAAAATTAAAACGATCATATTATGTTGTTGAGGATACTACAGTTTTCAATCTTTCAGGAAAGGATATAGGTAGATCTTATCAAAATATTCAAAATACGAATCTAGCGGATTGGATCGGCCAATCGAACCCTAATTCAAAGGTCGTTTCTTTATCAGGGAAAGATCGATCAGCCGTACTTTTCGGCGGCAGTGATCCTGATCTTGTACTTTGGTATGATAAAAAAGGTAATTATACCACATCAACTTTCTATACGGAATCACTTCCAATTTGGGTTCAGAATTTTAATGCAAAACTTAATGTTAGAGGCTATAAGGATAGTACTTGGTCATTATTAAAAGACTCCGAAATATATGAGGAAAACACACGTGTTGATAATTTTAAAGGAGAGAAAATTGTATCTAAAAAACCTGATGCAACTCCTACGTTACCTTTATTATTAGGTGATATGTCTACGAAAAAATTATTAAATGATTTTTATGAATATCCACATGGGGATAGATCACTTATTGATTTAGCCATTGAATCTATCTCAAGATTAGATTTGGGTAGTGATTATGTTCCAGACCTACTATTTTTAGGTTTATCTGCGACTGATGGTGTTGGGCATAATTTTGGTCCACATTCAGTTGAACAGCTTGATAATCATTTACGCCTAGATAATCAGTTAATGCGAATGATCAATTATATTGAAGATAAAGTGGGAGATGGTAATACAATGTACGTGTTTTCCAGCGACCATGGTTCTATGGAATTACCTGAATCTTTACAATTAAAAAGAATTAACGCTGGCCGTGTATCACGTAAGCAAGAGAAGAAGGTTTTTTCCCAAATATTAAGTCAAATCAAACTTAAGATTGGTGCTGGTAAAGTGGTGGAGTACGGTAATAATTTTTATTTTGATCAATATTTGACAGATAAAGAGAAAGAGTATGCATCAGAAGTTATTAAAAATCTAGTTTTTACTATTGATGGAGTCTCTATGGCTTTGAGTCCAGAAGAAATTATGGAACTACCATATACAAATGAAAATATGAGATTAAAAAATATGATCCATCCTAATAAAAGTCCCGATATTTACGTGATTTTAAAGGAAAATTGGCTATGGACGTCAAAGGTTGGTACGAGCCATGGATCACACTATAGTTACGATTCGCATATTCCATTAATTTTTTCAAAGAAAAATATTAAATCATATAAAATTGATGATGCAGTTTTTTCAGTCGATGCATCTCCTTCAATAGCAAAATATCTTGGACTTATATATCCTAAAAATCTTGATGGTAGTGTATTGAATTTAAAATTTGATAACTAATATATTTTTAATTAAACAATTTATTTCTCAAGGTTTTAAAAATCATATTTATCTTTATGAAAGAAAAAACAATAATTTTTGAAAAATCTTATTTTATTGAAAAGAGTTATAAAGTTAAGTTCAAGACTTATTTTTAACCTCTAAAAGGAGAAGACGTGTCAGAAAATGTCAAAGAATTTACTTCAGCTAATTTTAATACTGAGGTATTAGAGTCCGAGACACCTGTCCTTGTTGATTTTTGGGCTGAATGGTGTGGACCATGTCGTGTAATTGCTCCAGTAGTAGATGAAATTGCTACTGAGTATTCACAAAAAGTTAAAGTTGGAAAGTTAAACGTTGATAATGAAAATCAAATTGCTAGTCAATTTGGTGTTAGAAGCATTCCAGCTTTACTAATTTTCAAAAATGGTACTGTTGCAAATCAAATTGTTGGCGCTGTACCAAAAAATAAAATAACTGAAATTTTAGACTCAGTTATATAATATTAATTAATAAAAAGAATGAATCGAAAGGTTATAATTATTGGCTCTGGTCCCGCAGGTTTGACTGCAGCACTTTATACTGCCAGAGCAAATTTAAATCCGTTAGTATTTGAAGGTAATCAACCAGGAGGTCAGTTAACTATTACCACTGATGTTGAAAACTATCCAGGATTTCCAGAAGGAATTATGGGTCCTGAGTTAATGGAACAATTTCGCACTCAAGCATCAAGATTTGGTGCAGAATGTCATTTTAAACACGTTACTAAAGTTGACTTCAATACTCATCCTTTTAAAGTTTGGGTAGCAGATGAAATATTTACTGCTGATTCAATTATAATAGCAACTGGCGCTTCTGCAAAAATGCTTGGCTTAGAGAGTGAAAAAGAACTAATGGGTTATGGAGTTTCAGCTTGTGCGACTTGTGATGGTTTTTTCTATAAAGATAAAAAAGTTATTGTAGTTGGTGGTGGTGATTCTGCCATGGAAGAAGCTTCTTATCTTACAAAGTTTGCATCAGAAGTTAAAATAGTTCACAGAAGAGAAGAATTTAGGGCATCTAAAATAATGGTTGAACGCGTGATGAAAGATGAAAAAATATCGGTTATTTGGAATTCATCCATTAAAGAGATATTAGGATCAAAAGATAAAGGTGTTCATGGTGTAATTCTTGAAGATGTACAAAATAAAAATACCAAAGAAGAAAAATGTGATGGTGTCTTTATGGCAATTGGTCATAAACCTAATACAGATTTATTTGGTGATATTCTAAATTCTGATGCTGCAGGATACTTAATTACAAAAGAAGGTAATACTGCAACAAATATTGAAGGTGTTTTTGCTTGTGGTGATGTCCAAGATCATGTTTATCGCCAAGCAGTTACAGCTGCTGGAAGCGGTTGTATGTCTGCAATAGATGCTGAACGTTACTTAGAAACTTTAAAAATCAATTAACTTTTCGATTTGTCTTTTGCCATAAGGAGGCAAGATGAATCAACAGTCAACTCTAATATATGAATTAAAAGGTCTTAAAAAGATCTATAATAATGAAACAGTTTTAAATATACGTCGTTTACAATTCCATCGAGGTACAATATATGGAATAGTAGGGCCAATAGGTTCAGGCAAGACAACATTGTTAAATCTAATGTCTGGTCATGATAAAGAATCTGATGGACTATTAAAATATGATATGAATCAATTTAAAACAAATTGGTTGGGTAAAACCTTATCCACTCCAGAAATACAATTATTTAATTCTGAAAAAATAAATAATAATGCAAAAGTAAGTAATTTACTAAGTTCTAATAAAATTGATAATGTATCAAAATATTTTAATAATAGTTCTCTAAAATTAATACAAAATAAAAATATTAAAAATTTATCAAAAGGAGAAGTAGCTTATTTAAACATGATTTTGGCAGTTAACTCAGATCCTAGAGTATTATTGATTGATGATTATGCGATTAATTTTGATAAAAATATGGAATTAGACTTTCGTAAAAAATTAATTCTAATGAATAAAAATCTTGGAACAACTATTTTACTATCAGCACCTAATGATCAAAACCTTAAATTTATTTCATCAGTTTTAATTTATTTAGATAATGGACATATTTCTAAAATTCGTTCGGGTGTAGCAAAAACTTCAAAAAAATACACTAAAAGTTCGAATGACAAGAAAAGTGTCAAAAGTAAACGTTTCAATTCAAAAAAAAGAACTAATCGATAATTATATAAATATGTTAATTTTACATAAATATAATAAAAATAACTCTTTTTAGGGAAATTTATTTCATGTTAATAAAACGTTTTAATGAAATCAATAGTGAATTCAGCAAGAAAAAAATTCTTGTTATTGGTGATTTAATGTTAGACTCATATTTATGGGGTAGTTCTGAAAGAATATCACCAGAGGCACCAGTACCTATAATTCAAGTTAATAAGGTAGAGCATAATCTTGGAGGTGCAGCAAATGTAGCTTTAAACCTTTCATCTCTTGGTTGTGAAGTTTTACTTGTTGGATTAATCGGCTCTGATGTTGAGGGAGAAATTCTTAAAAAATTATTATATAAAAACAATATAGATTTTACATCTTTAGTAGAAAGCGTAAAACGACCTACGACTGTAAAATCAAGAATAATTTCACAGGATCAACAAGTTCTAAGAACCGATAGGGAAATAATTGATGATATTTCTATGGAATCAAATGAAGAACTTAATTCAATAGTTTCTTCATTTATTAATAATGTTGATGGTGTGATTTTAGAAGATTATAATAAAGGTGTTTTAAATACTTTTTCAATTTCAAAAATTATCAATCTAGCTAATGAAGCAAATAAACCAGTTTACGTTGATCCAAAAGTAAAAAACTTTGATTTATATAAAAATGTAAGATTATTTAAACCTAACCTTTCAGAATTTAGAAGTTTTTATAAAAAAAATACTTCCTTAGAAAAAGATGGATTTGATTTAAAAAATAATTTAAATACTGATATTCTGATGATAACTAGAAGTGCAAATGGTGTTTCTCTTTTTGTTGATTCAGATTATTATGACATTCCAACAAATGCGAGAAGTGTACATGATGTATCTGGAGCTGGAGATACAGTAATTGCAACTTTTACATTATCTGATTTATGTGGTGCTACACCAAAAGAGTCAGTTCTTTTATCTAATTTTGCTGCAGGTAGAGTTTGTGAAGAAGTTGGAGTTGTACCTATTAATCTTAATATGTTAATTGAGATGATTGAACATCATGATAACCTGTAATTAAGTATTTTCTGTGATTTTATTTAAATATCCTTTATTTATCATCACGTTAACATATTTAGCTTTTTCTCAACCAGAGAATCGTTTTTTACCTTTTGACTGGGTACAGTATAGGCAAACTGGGAAAATTAATTCTATTTCTTTTAGTAATCGTTATGCTTACATAGGAACTCAACTAGGCGGTGTTCAGCGTTTTAATTTATTATCAAATCGTTTTGAAGAGCCTATTACAAGAGCACAAGGATTAAGAAGTAATTCTATTAATGCAGTACATAGAGCCTCTAATGGTGTGTTGTGGGTAGGAACATCTTATGGCATAGAATATAGTCTCTCTGAAGAAGGTGATTGGACTTCTATTAATCGTGACTTTTTGGGTCTCCCATTTGGTGAAACTATATACAGAATTGGAGAATCTGATCAGGATATTTGGTTAGAAACGTCTACATTATTTTATCGCCTTGATCCAATTACTGGTGTAGTAACTGGAAGAATGTCAAATCCTGATGTTTCAGTATTGTGGAGTTCAGGTTTAATAAGGTTTCAGATTGATTTATCTAATTTATTATTTGAATATTCAATCTCAAATGGGTGGATGACTGATTTTAGTTCACTTATTAATCCGAATGGTAAACAAATGCGCGTTACAACTATTGCTACATCTATAAGGAATGAAATATGGTTAGGAACTGAAGATGGAACTTTTTTTATAGGTGATAATACTATGAAAACTTTTTCCCCTTTTCGTTTTACTCTTGCCAATAATGATATTCAATATATTGAAGGTAAAGATTCATTTTGGTTAGGAGGTCGATTAAATCAGTATTCTTCAGGAGTTACATATTTTGATATAGATCGAAGTATTTGTGATGTATTTACCTTTAATGAAAACATTAATATGGACCGTAATTCTATTTATAGTATTATAAAACTAAATAATGAAATCTGGTTTGGTGGAGAAGATGGCATTATTGTATATAATACTAAAAAGGATTTTTGGAGGACCTATAATGTAAATATAGGCACTAACAAGCCTTTAATTAATTCGTTTTTAAAAATAAATAACGAAATTTGGTTAGCTACTAATAATGGAATTGTGATTTTAAATAAAAATAATAAAAGTCGTATTAATAATGAAATTGTAGATTATTTTAATAATAATACTGTATACGATTTATCTAATACTGAAAACCATATATTTATTACTACGGAAGTTGGATTATATATTTATGATAATAACAATAATAAAATTTATGATTTAGAATCATTTGGATATAAAACTAAAAATTTTATTCTCCCTTCTAATCATTTTGATTATACTGCGATTACTAAAGATGAAAAATATATGTATTTCGCTAATCAATCGGGAATAATAGTTTTTAACTTTAAAGATAGAAGTTGGTCTAATGCAGTTGAGTCATCAATCTATGGTTCTCAAGAAGTTAAATCTATAGCGATTGATAAAGAAAAAATATTTATAGCAACAATAAATGGAGTTGTAGAATTTGATATGAATAATAACACTTTAGAAATTTATAATTATAAATTTTTTGGAAGCATAAATGATATTTATATTAAAGGTAAGAAAATTTGGCTTGGAACATCTGAAGGTCTAATTTCGTATAGGTACAAATGAAGAAAACAACATTTTATATTTTTATATTTTTATTTAGCTACTTGAGTGCTCAATCTCAGATGTTAAATAAGCGTGACAATAATCTTATTAGGCAATATGGATTTTCATTCTATACTGTAGCAGATAGCATGTCTGATTCAATACGTGTTTTATCTTATTTATCAGTGCCAAATAATGTTTTACAGTTTATAAAAAATGATACAAAATTTGAAGCTGGTTATGAAGCTACGCTATCAATAAAAGAGAAAAAAGGTTCCCAGCTTGGTCGAAAAAATTGGGTCAATACACTAGTTACTAATGAGTATTTAGAATCTATTTCAAAAGAAATATATACTATTCATTTTGCTGAATTTAAAGTTCCAATTGGAAATTATATCATTTCAGCTGAATTACTTGATAAAGATTCAAATGAAAGTGGATTAAGATTTAAAGAGTTAAACTTATCAAAGAAAAGTAGTGAGATTGAATTATACAGCCCCTTTTTCATTGATTATCTTTCTGGAAAATGGGGATTGAACGAAAATGAAATCCCACTTTTTCAAAATTTTCATACTGATAAAATAACAAGGCCTTCTGTATTTATTTCTGGAAAAGTTAAAAACTCTCCTTATGAATTAGATGTAACAGTTTTAAATGCTAAGAAAAAAGAACTTTGGAAAAAAACTTTTCAATCTGAAACTGATGAAGGATACTTTCATCAACGAATAATTATACCAGAAGATGTTGCAAAGCAAGGTCTTCGTAAAAGGGTAGATATAGTTCTTAGACAAGAAGGTAAAAAGAAAAAAACTTCAGTGATTTTAGCTGTGTCAAGGCAAGGTATATCTGGTTCTATTAGTGATATATCACAAGCTATCCAAAATATGCGGTATATATTAAAAGATGATGAATGGAAAAAATTAAGTAAATCTAAAAGTGATGAACAAGAAACCTTGTTTTTAGAATATTGGGCTGCAAAAGATCCTACACCTGAAACTCCAAACAATGAGTTAATGAATGAATATTTTTCTAGAGTAAACTACTCAAATTTTAATTTTAAAGGATATTCTCAAGGTTGGAAGACAGATATGGGTATGATATATATATTATTTGGTCCACCAGAAGATCTTGAAGTGTATAATGACCCTATAAGTAGGGTTTATTCACAAAGATGGCACTATTATAGAATCAATAAATTTTTTGATTTTGTAGATGAGCAAGGTTTTGGTGATTACCGACTGTCTACTCCTTTTTTCCGTGGACAAAGTTGGTAACTACTTTTTAATATTTTAATTTGTTTAATAAACTACACTATAAATAGTGGAATATTTTTCATATAGTAGTTTAGAGTCATTTAATAAATGCCCATCTCAATTTCGTTTTAGATATATAGATAAAATAAAGAGTAATGATGAAAGTATTGAAGCATTTATGGGTAAACGCGTTCATGAAGCGTTAGAATATTTATATAATGAAGTTTTGCAAAATCATTTTCTTTTTATTGATTCTATTATTGAAAAATATCATGAAAATTGGGAATTTCATTGGCATGATCGTATTGCAATTGTACACAAAGATAAATCAATTAAGTTTTATTATGAACTTGGAGAAAAGTGCTTAGCTGCATACTATCGAAACTATAATCCTTTTGATCAACCAGTTGTTGGAACAGAAGTTGAATTTATTTTTTCTATTAATTCTACTAATAATTATTTACTAAAAGGTATTATTGACAGAATTGATCATGATGGAAATGGAAATTATGAGATTCATGATTATAAAAGTGGTAAAAGAGCGATGTCTCAATATCAAGCAAATAATGATAAACAATTAGCATTATATCAAATTGCGTTAGAGCAAAAATATAATAATGTGTCCTCTGTCAAATTGATATGGCATTTTTTACAACATAATATTGAAATTAAATCGAGTCGTAATAATCTTCAAATTAATAAACTAATTGAAAATACTAAATTGCAAATCAACAATATTAGAAAAAAAATTGATCTAGGTGAAGATTTTCTACCTAAAGAGAGCATTCTATGTAATTGGTGTTATTATTGGGAAGAATGCAGTGCTAAAATTGGTTCTAATCCATATATTTAAACTACTATGAAACTTACAAAAATTGAAATTGATGCATTAAAAGAAGTATTGTCTAAAATTGATAACTTTAATTCGAAAGTTCTTCAAAAATTATATAAACGTTTATATAATGATTTAAAGATAACAATGTTTATTGATGGTGCTGCAGATTTAAACTCTAAGACTGCTGGAATAGGTGGAGTTATTTACAAAGATAATGATGAATTATTTACTTTTTCTGAATACTTACATGATTCTACTAATAACGAAGCTGAGTATACTGCTCTTATTAGAGGACTTGAATATTTAATAAAAATGAATTTATTAAATGTAGAAATTTTTTCTGATAGTGAATTAGTTGTTAAGCAAATCAGTGGAGAGTACAAAGTTAAAAACTCTCGAATGCAAAAATTAAACCAAACAGCTCAGTTATTATTTGCCAAGCTTGATAAATGGTCTTTTACACATATTTTGAGAGATAAAAATAAAGTTGCAGATAAATTAGCTGGAGAAGGAAGATCGAAAGGAAAAAAATAATTTTTATTTATAAGTTTTTGTTGATGATACGATGAGAGTTTTAAATTAGATTTAACATTAACAATTTGAGTGAAAACTATAATTAGAAATAAATATGGGTCTTTTTAGTTCATTTAGGAATCCTTTAAGTTGGGTATCCGGTGATATAGCAATTGATTTAGGTACTGCTAATACTTTGGTCTACATTAAAGGCAAAGGTGTTTTAATCAATGAACCCTCCATTGTTGCAAAATCTGTTCATGATGATAAAATTATTGCTGTTGGTTACGAAGCAAAAGCTATGGTAGGTAGAGCTCATAGCGGGATTGAAACTGTTAGACCTCTTCGTGATGGTGTAATTGCAGATTTTAATATGACAGATGGTTTACTTCAAGGATTTATAAACAAAATTAATATGAATCGCTTAGCTCGTCCAAGAATGGTGATTTGCGTTCCTTCAGGTGTTACAGAAGTCGAAAGACGTGCTGTTAGGGACTCAGGAGAAAGAGCTAATGCTCGTGAAGTTCATCTTATTGAAGAACCAGTTGCAGCTGCCATTGGTATAGGTTTAGATATTTCAAAACCTATAGGTAATATTATTATTGATATTGGTGGTGGAACAACTGAAATTGCTGTAATTGCACTTAATGGTGTAGTAACGAAGGAAGCTATAAGAGTTGCTGGTGATGAAATGGATGAAGCTATAATTCAATGGTTTAGGAATGAACACAAATTAGATATTGGTTCATCTACTGCTGAGAATATTAAAAAATCTGTTGGCTCAGCAATGAGGGTTAATGCAGAAAATATAGCCGTAAAGGGAAGGGACTTAGTCTCTGGTATACCAAAAACTATAGAAGTCTCATCGGATGAAATACGACAGTCTTTAAAAGATCCAATTAATGCAATAGTTGAGGCTGTAAAACGAGCTCTCGAGCGAACACCACCTGAATTATCTGCTGATATTTTAGATAGAGGAATTTTAATGACAGGGGGAGGAAGTATGTTGAAAGGTATAGATCAGTTAATTAGAGAGAGAACTAATGTCCCTGTAAATGTAGCTGAAGAACCTTTATTATCCGTTGTTAAAGGAACTGGTAAAGTACTTGAAGATGTAAAAAAATACGAGTCTGTTCTGATTTAATTTTTAATGCGTAATCTTTACTTATTTTTTCTTAAATATAAAGATCATTTTATTTTTCTATTTATAGTTTTTTTCTCATCTTATATATTATTGCAAAATGATAATCCAAATATTCATATTATTAGAGGTAAATTTAGTGATAAATTTTCAATTATTTCCTCTCCCTTAGCTTGGCTTAGAAGTATGAGTAGGCTCGAGGTTGAAACTCAACTTCTTCGTGAAAAAAATATTCAATTATCTTTAAAGTTGGAATCAATGCTAAACGCCAATGAAGAATACAAATCTCTATTACATTTGTTAAAATTAAAGGAGGATAGTGATTTAGAATTAATAGCAGCTAATGTTATTAATTCGGGATCTTCTGCTAATTTATCTTCAATTACAATTGATATTGGTTCTAATGAAGGTGTGAAATTAAATCAAACAGTTTTAGTCTCTGAAGGTGTGATAGGAAAAACTGTGGTTGTTGGCAAAAAATCTAGCATTGTCCAAATTATAAATGACGTTAATTATCGTTTATCAGTTCGAATATTACCATCTGGAAATTCAGGAATTTTAAGATTTTTAAAAGATGATATTTGTGAAATAAGAGAATTGCAAAAAAATGCTGAAATATCAATTGGTGATAATGTTGTAACTTCAGGTTTTAGTCAAATATATCCTAAAAATTTACCAGTTGGAGAAGTAATAGAAGTGGTAAATGAACGAGGTAGTTTTCAAAAAGTAGCAAAAGTTAGAATTAAAGCAAAGATTGGTTCACTTTTACATGTATTTATTATAGTAAGTGACTTAGATCAAATTGGTTAAACAGATATTCATAGGTTTCTGTGTTTTTATAATACAGTTTTTATTAGTTGATTTTCTTTCAATAAATATGATTCGTCCTGATTTTATGGTTATTTTTATATTCTATTTCAGTTTAAATAATGATGGATATAAATCTATACTTTTAGGCTTTATTTTAGGGCTTTTATGTGACTTGAGTGGTGTGGGTTCTAACTTTGGACTAAATTCATTAACTTTATCAATTACAGCGTATTTAACTAGCTTTTTAAATGGTAAATATGAAAGGTTACTTCCATATGTTTTTCATTTACTATGGATTTTTATTCTAGCTTTACATTTTTTTATTATTTCTTTTATTCAATTTCAAACATTATATGAATCAAACTTTTTGGATTTTCTTCTAAAATTTATTTTTACATTTGCATATTCAATGATGTTCTTTATTGTAGTTCAGTTTTTCTTTCCAGTGAAAGAAGCATCACGTGCTTAGATCACCCAACACTGTTCCAAAAACAAAATTTTGGTTTTTAATTGGATTGACTTTTGTTCTTCATTCCTTACTTCTTTATCGTTTTTTTCAATTACAAGTTTTAGACTATGATTTATATAAGCAACGAGCTAATAGTAATAGAATTAGAGCAAACTCTGTACCTGCACCAAGAGGATTAATTCTAGATAGAAAAGGTAAAATTATTGTTGATAATTATCCAACCTACGTTTTATTTGGGATTGGTGATGAAATTATTAATAGCACTCAAAATTTTTCAGTAATTAGTAAAGCTACAGGGATAGATACTTCATATCTTTCAATCAATTATAAAAATAATTTTAGAAGTAGATTTTTACCAACTAAGCTTGCTAAAGATTTAACTATTTCACAATTAAGTCGACTCGAAGAATATAAAAATGATTTATCAGGAATTATTTATAAACAATACCCTGAAAGAATATTTAATTCATCAATTAGAGCTTCACATGTATTAGGATATTTAAAAGAGTTAGATCAAGAATTTTTATCTTATAACAAAAATAATTCTGATTATCAGTTTGGAGATCTAATTGGTTGGTCTGGTTTAGAGAGTAAGTATGAATATATTTTAAGAGGTAAAAAAGGTGTTTCTTATTATCAAGTAGATGCATATGGCAGAGAAGCTGGAAAAATTAAAGGTCAAAAGAACATTTCAGCATCACCTGGGAATGATATTATCACTACATTAGATTTAGAGCTTCAAGAATTATTAGAAAAAGAATTAAATGATATTAAAGGAGCTGGAATAGTATCTAATCCCAAAACTGGAGGTTTACTCGCTTATGTTAGTTCGCCAGACTATCCACCAGATTTATTTACGGGTTTAATTGCTACAAAAGATTGGGAAACTGTTATCACAGATAAAGATAAACCTTTGCTTGATAGAGTATCTAATGGATTATACCCCCCAGGTTCAATATATAAAATGATCGTAGCAGTTGAGCTTCTTGAGCGAAAATTAGTAACAGAAAGCTGGGAAGTTTTCTGTCCTGGTTATTATGAATTTTATGACCGTACATTTAAATGTTGGAATGAAAATGGGCATGGAAATGTTAATTTAGAAAAAGCTATAGTTGAATCATGTGATGTATATTTTTATCAGGCCATACAAAAAGTTGAAATTGATAATTTAAGTGAACGATCAAAAATGTTTCATCATGGTAAAAAAACAAATATTGATTTACCATCAGAAATGAAAGGTCGAGTCCCAACATATAATTATATGAATAAAAAATATGGTAAATGGGGATGGTCTAAAGGTGCATTACTTAATATTAGTATTGGGCAAGGAGAATTATTAGTAACGCCTCTTCAAGTTGCTCTTTATACTAATATTTTAGCAACAAGAGGAGAAACTTACCCACTTCACTTAGTCAATAATAAACTAAATAAACTAAATAAAATAAACATTCGTAACAGTACATGGAAATTATTAGAAAAAGCAATGAGAGCTGTTATAATAAGTCCAAAAGGAACTGGTCGTAGAGCTGATCCAAAAATTAAGGGTTTAGATATATTTGGAAAAACTGGCACTGCTGAAAACCCGCATGGTGAACCTCATGCTTGGTTTATAGGTTATGGTTTAAAGAATGACAAATTGATAAGTATTGTGATAATGCTTGAAAATGGAGGGCATGGTGGAGAAGTAGCTGCCCCAATAGCTCGAAGTATATTCAAAAAATATTTTGAAAATGATTATAAAATAGCAATAAAATAATGTTATTAAATATTTGGCAAAAAATAAAAAATTCTCCTACTATAATTTTAATTCCCGTATTTATTTTACTTTTATTAGGACTGCTTTCTCTCTTAAGTATAGCAACACTTCAAAATCAATCTCCTCCTAATGCTTTTTCAAAACAATTATTTTTTTTAATTCCCTCTTTCATTATGCTTTTTGTTATGTCAGTTTTATCAAAACGCTTAATTCACAAATATATATATGTATTTTATGTTCTAGTTGTATTTGCAGTCCTACTACCTTTTTTAGGAGATAAGGTTTCAGGTACATACCGATGGATAAACTTTGGACTACCATTTGACATTCAACCATCAGAAATTGCTAAATGGATTATTGTTTTAGTCTTAGCAAGATATTTATCGGATCATAACTTGCAAATGACTCACTTTAGTTCAAATTTATTTCCATTGTTAATTGCTTTAATTCCAACAATAATTGTATTAAAACAACCTGATCTTGGTACAGCTTTTGTTATGATGTCATCAGTCTTACCTATGTTATATTGGATTGGTGCTAGGCCATTCCATTTATTTATGATTGTGGCTCCTATACTAAGTATTTTATCAGCTTTTAATGTTTCCGTATTTTATTTTTGGGCTTTTTTCTTAGCAATAATTATATATTTATCAAAGCCAAAGCTTATTTATGGGCTTGGTGTATATTTTGGCAATATTTTTCTAGGATTAATCTTTCCGTTAGTTTGGAATTCATTAAGACCATATCAGCAAAATAGAGTTTTAACATATATAAATCCAGAGATTGATCCACTTGGAGCAGGTTATCATATCATTCAAAGTAAAACTGCATTAGGCTCAGGTGGATTATTTGGTAAAGGATGGGGTCAAGGTACACAAACTCATCTAAAATTTCTACCTGTACAAGAATCTGATTTTATTGTAAGCGCTATTGGCGAAGAACTAGGTTTTATATTTCTTTTATTAATGATTTTATTATTTTTCTTTTTTATATATAAAATTCTTCGATTAGCCATAAATGCAAGTGATAGATTTTCCGGATTAATATTAATTGGATTGGCATCAATTTTCATGGCACATGTTTTTATAAATAGTGCTATGGCATCAGGGTTAATGCCAGTTAAAGGTCTTCCTTTACCTTTTATTTCATATGGTGGTTCATTTTTAGTATCATCTTTTATGATGGTAGGAATGATACTGAACTTTGGGCGTGATGATGGTGATTAAGAGTTTTAAAAAGATAATGACTGAAAGGGTATAAAAGAGGTAAATTACTTATCATCTTTACATTCAATAAGTTAAATTTTATTATATGATCAATAATTTTATTAAATCTATTCTTTCTATTATAATCGTCTTTTCTTTTACAATTATAGCAGCGCAAGATTCTGCTACAAAGCGTGAAATGAAAAAGATCAATACAAAGATAAATCAGCAAAATATTCGAGTTGATTCATTAGACACACAAATTAGATTATTATTACCTGAGCTTCAAAATGCACTAAATGCTAACTTAAAAGCTAAAGAGCAGACAGATTCTGTAGCTATTCTATTAATAAATAGAATTAATATGATGCAAAATAAGATGCGCTTAATTGAAGATAAAACTGCTTATATAGATAGTGTTAATTTTGAAATTTTGGCACAACTTGTTATGATTGAAAATAAAATTGTAACATTAACTAATAGTTTTACTGAAATGTATACTCTTAAGAATAATAGAGTAAATGATAAAGTTAGCTCTAAAATAAGTCCAACTGAGTATAAGAGAATATATATTGAAGCACTTTCATCATATCAAAATGGTGAATTTGAAAAAGCCGTTACTGGTTTTTCAGGTTTAGTTATGAGCGATCCTGGCAGTGATTTAGCTGACAATAGTCAATATTGGTTAGCTGAGTGTTATTACACTATGAAAAATTATAAACGTGCTGTAATTGAGTTTGAAAAAGTTTTCACTTTTGCAGGTACTGATAAAGATGATGATGCTCAATTAAAATTAGGTCATTGTCATCGAAGAATGGGTAATTTTGAAAAGGCCCGCGAAGAATACCAAAGATTAACCGATTATTTTCCAGGTTCTGAGTTTTATGAAAAAGCTAGAGAATCACTTAAGCAACTTAAAGTACAGTAAGTACAGAAAAATCAATTTATGTCTTTAAAATTATTTTATCTCACAACTGAGATTGACCCATTTGCAAGTACATCGCATTTAGGTAAATACTCTGTTCATATTCCATATGCTCTCCAAAATTTAGGCCATGATATTAGAATTATGATCCCAAAGTATGGTTTTGTTAGTGAACGGAAATATATTTTAAGAGAAGTAATCCGTTTACGTGAAATACTCTTTGACTTTGATGGTGAAGAAGTAATGACTTCAGCTAAGAGTGCTTTTATTCCAAAAACTAGAGTCCAAGTATATTTTTTAGAAAATATTGACCTTTTCAAGCAGTTAACCACTCTACTTTATAAATCAAAGAATGGTCGTATTCTTGGAGATAATGATGATCGTTATAACTATTTTTCAAAGGCTGCTATTGCAACTTTGCCGCATTTATTCTGGAAACCTGATGTAATAATTTGTAATGATTGGCAAAGTGCTTCTGTTCCTCTTATTTATCAGCAAATTTATGATTCCAAAGATTTTTATGGAAAAATCAAAACTGTTTTAACAGTTCATTCTGTTGATGAACATTCTATTTTTAGTCGTAAATCATATGAAAAAGTTGGTGTTGAATTACCAAAGAAATTATCAGGAGATTCCATAAATTGTTATGAAGCAGCTGCACCATATGTAGATTTAATTATTGCAGTTGATACACCTTCAAATAATATAACAAAAAAGCTTTTAGATTTACCTTTGATAAAATCAAATAAAAAGAAGCTCGTTTCTATTAGTATCGATGACGATGAAAATCCTGATTTTAGTATTACTGCTTCTGCCTTGAACGAACAATTAACGAAACATTTCGCTTAATTTTTCGTAGTATTACTTACTTAGAGCACTAATACTATGTACAATAATTTTAAAACATTTTTTATTATTAATTTAATAGCTATTCTATTTTTTTCTGCTTGCGATGAGGCTGCTATTCCTATTGATACTTCTAAGACTCCTTTATCAATTGATACAATTTCTTTTCCTGTAGTGAATACAATTTCATATCAAGTTCCTCCAGATGTAGGATCACATGAATTTCTTTATTTTGGAAAAAAAAATGAATTTGATTTTTTATATAACCTTATACGTTTTAGCAGTATTGATAGTACGAATCAACAGACTTTTACAGATTACAATGATTCCTTAATAGTTGCTGATAGTATGAAATTAATTATGACTTTTGTTTTAGATAGTATTGATCAAAATGCAGATTTTCAACTTAGGTATTTTCCAAATTCTGGTGATTCTGTTTTTAATGAATTAAGTACAAATTATACGAATTTTGATTATTTAAATGCATCATCAGTTATATCATCATCTAGTTTAAGCATAGTCAATATTGATTCTGTTACATCTCAAGTAAGATTGAATTTTCTTATGGATACTACAATAATTAATGTATTCAGTGATACTTCTGTTACTAGTTTTAACGCATCTTTTTTAGTTGAATTAAAAAATAAAAATGCATCTGAATTTAAATTTTTTAGTTCTAATAATTTATCTAGCCCACCAAAGTTAAGAATTTTTTACAGAAGTTTTTTATCTGACTCTGTTGTATTAGATACATCTTTTCATACATATTACTCATCACAAGATGTTTCAATAATTGATAAACCATATATAGGAAGTGAAGACACATATAATCTGTCAGTAGGTCTAGCTAAAGGTCTTCGTTCATTAGTATTAGTAGATATGGAAGGTTGGAAACTTCCAGAACATTCAATAGTTAGTTCAGCAGATTTAGTTTATAATAAAATAAACAACGATACTTTAATTGGTTATTCTGTTTCTTCCTATCCTATAAATAATCAAGCTGATTTTTCTAAATTTAATATTTATGATACTGATCCTTATAATATTGAATCTAATTATTTATCATCAGCACCTATTATTGATAACATATTAAAAATTGACTATAGAAAAATTTTAACAGATTACGGTCGTGGTAGCAAAATTAATTATGGTTTTAAAATTCAATCTAGTCAAAATAGTGACCCTTTTAAAACTGTACAATTTCATAATTTAAATAGTAATGTTACTTATCCAGTATTAAGAGTTATTTATGTTACTAAATAAGTTTATAAAATTATATTTATTCATATTTTCATTTATCTTTAGTCAATCAATATATAATGCATATGGATTAGGTTTAAGTCGAACTTCTTTTCATTCATCTGTTAATGGCGCTGGAAGTGTTGGTCTTATACCATCTTTTCACCCTGGTGTTTCTATGGATAATACTGCTACATGGCCTGGTCTTAATTTTACTTATATTAGTGGTTCTTATACAAATCAAGCACATGCCATCAAAAGTTCTAACATTAATAATCAAGCTTCTCGATTTAATAAATTTCAATTTGTAATCCCAATTCGTGAAAGATATGCCTTAGGCTTAACTGTTAAACCTCTTAATAATAACAACTCTTTTTTTACTACTGATACACTAGCTTTTAATTTTGAAGGTACAGATATTTTAACATCAAAAGAATTTCGTTCTGGCGGTGGTATTATGGAAGCTTCATTTGGATTAGCTTTTCCATTAAATAGTAGAATGGGTTTAGGAATTACTATCAATCATTTATTTGGTTCTTCAAGAAATGAACAATCGGTGATTATTAATAATATTTATTATAGAATGTTTAATCTTCGTACATATACAGGATCGACTTTTGATTTTGATTTTGCTGGATTATTATTTAAAGATAGCTCTTTGTCAATTTCTACATATGCTAGAGTTGGTTTAACTAATAAACCTGTATCAGGTAATTTATATAACTTTAATTTCTACGAAGATAGTAATAATAGTTATTCTTTTGATTCTGATGACTACCCTGGTGATTTAGTGGTAGATACTACATCAATATCAAATATATATTCTCCAAATAGCTTTAGTTTTGGTGTCAATTTAGCATTTAAGAATAGTTTAAATATATTCAGTGAGTTTCAAATGTTAAACGATGAATCTACAAATGATAATTATGCATCAATTTTCAATGATAAAATAGGAAGTAAATATCATTTTGGTGGCGGGCTTATAAGGTTTGGAAATTTAAATGCAAGAGCCTGGCAAGATCAGATTACTTTTCGATTAGGTGCATATAGAGATAATTATTCATTAATAAACTCTAGGAAATCGTTAATTGAGAATGGTATATCAATAGGGTTTGGTTTTAAATTCGCAGCCTCGGGTAATCAAATTGATTTTTCATATCGTAATGGTTCTCGTTTAATTACTGATGGTCAAAAAGAACTTTTTAAAGAAATTACAATAGGAGTGAGTCTAGGGGATATGTGGTTCCTTAGAAGGAGAGCTAAACAATGAGAAAAAATAATATATTCCAAAATTTAATGTTATTAGGTGTAGCATCAATTTTTATGACAATGTGTACACCGCCTGATCAATCAGGTGCAGATGAAGATTTGGCTGAACAAGCACGTCAAGATTCCATAAGAACAGTTAGATGTCCACGTGTATTTAGCAGCGCAGCAGAGTTTTATAAAAATAGAGATTGGGCAGCAACTGTTAGAGCTTACGATGAACTTACTGATTTAGGCTGTGATAGGGATGATCCTCAAGAAGTTTATCTTTATTATGCAATTGCGTATGAGTATATGGGTAAATATGATAGTTCAGCAACCGTTCTCCTAAAAGGTTTAACATTTTTACCTGATAATGTAGACTTAAGAAAAAGACTGGCTTTTGCTTATGAGAAACAAGGGATGATAGATTTGCAAATGGATGAACTTGATCGATTATCTTTTTTAGCACCTGAGGATATAGACATTAAAGATAAATTAGCAAAACTTTATGGAGATCAAGAAAGATTCGATGACCAAATATCAGTCTTAAAAGATTTACTAGAGATCCAACCTAATAATGAAGCGGCGCAAAGTGATCTTGCTCAAGCTTATGAGAAAAGTGGCCGTGATCCATTAGATGTTTATAAAAATAGATTTGATAATAATCCAGACAATGTAAGTTATGGCTTAGACTACGCTGATAAGCTCATGATAGCAGATAGACCGAATGATGCAATAGATATTTTAAAGCAAGTTGTAGACGTAGATCCTTCTAGTAAGGTAGCTTATAGAAAATTGGCACAATCATATGACTCAAATGATAGATTAAAAGATGCAGCTCAAACATATGAAAGATTATTCAAGCTTGATCCTCGTGACTTTAGAGTAGCTATAAAAATATCAGATGTATATGTTGAAGATCAAGATTTTAAATCAGCATTTAATTGGGCAGATAAAGCAGTTACTCTTTCAGATGAAGGTGAAGCATACGGTGCTAAAGGGAATGTATACTATAAAGCTTTTCAATCTTGTAGGTCAGGTGAAATTTCAGTTGATGATCGTGTAATTGCAACTCTATCTCATAAGTTATTTGAAATAGCAGAAGAAAAAGGATTTTCAAGATATAGTGGATCAAAAGAATGGCTAAAAGAGAATGAAGTTCTTTTTGGGAAAGCTCAGTGGTTTATGATGGATGCAGATGTTAAAAACAATGGTTTTATTAAAGCTTCTAGTTCTTGTTATAAATGGGTAAATGAAAAGCTTAACAAAGGTAAAGGTTGGTAATAGATTGAATTCTAATAATGAATCTTTTTCTTATATAAAAAACTCTGATATTGAGATATATAATATTTTACAAAAAGAAGTTTCAAGAGAAGATCATACTTTAGAATTAATAGCCTCAGAAAATTTTGTATCTTACCCAATTTTAGAAATGGCAGGTGGTGTCATGACTAATAAATATGCAGAAGGTTATCCTGGAGCTAGATACTATGGTGGATGTGAACATGTGGATGAAGCTGAAAATTTAGCAAGAGATCGTGCTAAAAAATTATTTAACTGTGAATACGTAAATGTTCAACCTCATAGTGGATCTCAAGCTAATATGGCCGTTTTGATGACATTTTTAAATGTTGGAGACACCATTATGGGTCTCGATCTTGCTCATGGTGGACATCTTACTCACGGTAGCCATGTAAACTTTTCTGGAAAACTTTATAATTCTGTTTCCTACTACGTTAATAAAGATACTGGAAGAGTAGATTTTAAATCAGTCAGATCAACTGCCAAGGAATTTAAACCTAAGCTAATCATTTGTGGAGGTAGTGCATATCCAAGACATGTCGAATTTGAACAATTTCGTGAAATTGCTGATGAAATTGGTGCTTTCCTCATGGCTGATATTGCACACCCTTCCGGTTTAGTTGCAGCAGGTTTACATCCTTCACCAATGAAGTATTGTGATATAGTTACTACAACTACTCATAAAACTCTTCGTGGCCCTAGAGGTGGAATGATAATGATGGGTAAAGATATTGAAAATAAATGGGGAATAGTTGCTCCTAAGTCAGGGCGGACTAAATTGGTTTCTGAATTATTAGATTCAACAGTTATGCCCGGAATTCAAGGTGGCCCGTTAATGCATATCATAGCTGCAAAGGCTATTGCTTTTAATGAAGCTCTACAGCCAGATTTTAAAGTTTATGCGCAACAAGTTATAGATAATGCTAAAACTATGAGTGAAGCTTTATTGTCAAAAGATTATAAATTAATATCTGGTGGCACTGATACTCATGTTGTATTAATAGATTTAAGTAATAAAAATGTAACTGGTAAAGTAGCTGAACAATCATTAGAAAAAGCAGGTATTACTGTTAACAAAAATATGGTTCCATTTGATAAAAGAAGTCCATTTGTAACAAGTGGTGTACGTATTGGATCCCCAGCTATTACAACTCGTGGAATGAAACAAGATGAAATGGTAAAAATAATTGATTTTATAGACGAAATAATAACTAATATTGAAAATGAGTCTGTGATTGATAAAGTTAAGACAGAAGTTCAATCATTATGTTCATCTTTTCCTTTATATAGTGAATTGCATAATTAAAATATTTAAAACCCGTTTTCAATTATTTGTAAATTTTACTTTACTCTTTTGTTTGACACTCATTTCATGTAGTCCTTCACTTACGGTTCTGAAATTCAATCCAGATTTTGCAGAATCAACCTATAAATATTTTGCTGAAAAATCAGAAAAATCTGTTATTAAATATCCAGATGATCATAATAAACTATTAAATGCATGTGAAACCTTAACGAAATATTCTTTTGGATTTACTATGGAAGAAGCTAATAGAGAAGTAATGATCGATTATAAAAAAAGTCAGTCACTATATAATGAAGCACACCGAAATTTTGTTAAAGCTGTAGACTATTGTGGTCGAGCTCTAGATGTTAAATATGATAACTATAAAGATTGGATTGATGATATCAATAATGAATCTCCAATTTTTACTTATCTCGACCTACCTTATCTATATTGGTCTGCGGGTGCATATGGTGGAGCTATTAAATCGAGCAAAGGTGATCCAGAGTGGCTTATAAAATTACCACGTCTTGGTAAATTATTAGAAGCAGGAATTTCTTTAGACCCAGGATGGAATAAAGGTGCACTATATAGTGCAATGATATCTTACACGATGATTAGACATGATCCTCCAGTTAATAAAGAAATAATGGCGAGAGATTTTTTCACCAAAGCAGTTATAGCATCAAATGATTTAGACTTAGGACCTTATATTGCTTTAGCGGAAAGTGTATCAATAACTACACAAAATAAAAATGAATTTACTAATTTACTTTATAAGGCCTTAAATATTGATATCAATGCAAATCCTGACATACGTTTGAATAACTATATTAATCGAAAAAGAGCAATATGGTTACTTGATAACATTGATGAGTATTTTTACTAGTAGTTATGTTTAAAAAAATTCTATTTACATTTTTTATATTTTTTTTAATAACTCAAGTTATTTGGGCAAAAAAAATTATAGTAAAAATGGCCACATTAGCACCTGAAGGTACAGAGTGGCATGGACTTTTGGTTGAATTAGGCCAGCAATGGAAGGAGGTTACTAATGGCGAAGTTCGACTAAGAATATATCCTGGTGGTGTTGTTGGAGATGAGAGAGATATGATACGTAAGATGCGTATTGGTCAAATTCATGGTGCAGCTATATCAAATGAAGGCATGACAGAAATAAACCCTTACTTTACAACTTTTTATATGCCTATGATGTATCAATCTTACGATGAAGTAGATTTTGTAAGAGAACGTTTAAGTGATGAATTATTAAATATAACTGAAGATAATGGATTTAAAATTTTAACTATGGTTGATGTTGGTTGGGCTTACTGGTTTTCAACAGAACCTATTTATACACCTGATGATCTTAAAAATAATAAAATATTTATTTGGGCTGGAGATTATAAATCTGTACAACTATATGAAAAACATGGTTATCAACCAGTACCCTTAGCTATGACTGATGTTTTATCAGGATTACAAACAGGGCTTATAACATCGCTTGGATTTAACCCTCTATATGCATTAGCGCAACAATTATTTGGCATTGCAGATAACATGCTAGAAATGAAATGGGGGAATTTAACTGCAGCCATTATTATAGATTTAAAAACATGGAATAAGATAAAACCTGAATATCAACAATCAATGTTAACTGTAGCTAAAAAAATAGGGAATGGTTTTCAAGAAAAAAATAGATATGAATCTGATAAATCAGTTGAAGTTATGAAAAAGTATGGACTTAAAGTAAATAAACCATCTCCTGAACAAGTACAAATATGGAATGAATTGATTAATTCAATGTCAGCTGATATTCGTGGTTCCTTGATTGAAGAAAATGCCTATGATAGATTAATGGAAATCAAAAAAGAGATGGAATCTCGTTAGATTAGTATCTTATTTGTCTAAATATAGTATAAAGTCTTTCGATCAAATTTTGACGTTTCTAGTTTTTATAATACTAGTACTTTTACCAGTTATAGAAGTCATTTCAAGACTATTTAGTTCAACTGGTATTGTAGCTTCTTCTGTATTAGTTCAACATTTAACATTATGGGTTGGTTTTCTTGGTGCAGTTATTGCATCTCGTCGAAATAATCTTCTTTCATTGACAACTAAACCCATATTCTCAAGTACAGAACCAATTGAATGGAAAAATTTAGTTGGCAAGATTACAAGTATCATTATTGTTCTATTGCTAGCATATGGCAGTTGGTTGCTTGTTCAAGTTGAAATTGATTTTCCAGTAAAAATAGCACCTTTTATTTCTAGGTGGTTTGCTCTTTTAATTATGCCCTTAGGATTTTTAACTATTGCTTATTTCATGTTTTTTAATAGTTTTAAACCATGGAAGCAAAAAATCGTAGTTTCAATTATTATAGTCCTAATATTTCTATTATTTATTTATGTTGAACCTATTCAAGAATCAAATATTTTTATGTGGATTGCTATCTTAGTCTTAGGTTTATCACTATATGTAGGAGCGCCTATTTTTATAGGCTTGGGGGGGGTAGCAATCCTTTTTTTCTGGCGTGACTTTACTCCTTTATCAGCAATATCAGCTGAAACTTATAGAATTGTTGTTTCACCAACATTGCCAACTATTCCTTTATTTACATTTGCAGGTTATTTATTAGCTGAAAGTAATGCCTCTACGCGTTTAGTGAACTTATTTCGCTCTACTTTTGGTTGGATTCCAGGTGGAACACCAATTATACTTGTTTTACTTTGCGGTTTTTTTACGGCTTTAACGGGTGGATCAGGTGTAACTATCTTAGCACTTGGTGGATTATTTATGCCTATACTAATTAAAGAAGGTTATTCTAGATCATTTTCTTTAGGACTTATAACTGTAGCTGGCTCTTTAGGTTTATTATTTCCACCTAGTTTGCCTTTAATTATTTATGGTGTAACTGCTGGAGTTTCAATAAAAGCTATTTTATTAGCTGGAATTGTACCTGGCTTAATTAGATTATCTATGATTGGTGGATGGGCTATTTGGCAAGGAAAAGTTCAGTTAGTTAAGAAAACTTCTTTAAGTTTAAAAGAAGTTAAATCTTCTATATGGGACGCAAAATGGGAAGCTATTATTCCCTTATTTATATTATTTGGAATTTTTGGAGGTTATGCAACATTAGTTGAGACTGCAGCTATGACTGCTATTTATATTTTTATTATTGAAGTTCTAATACATAAAGATATTAAATGGTCAAATCTCTATAAAATTACACTTGATTGTGCATCATTAATTGGTGGAGTTTTAATTATTCTAGGTGTGGCAATGGGACTTACAAGCTATCTTGTAGATGCTCAAGTTCCACTACATTTACTAGAATGGGTTAAATCCACGATATCTTCAAAACTAGTTTTTTTACTTATGTTAAATATTTTTCTCCTTGCAGTTGGTTGTATGATGGATATTTTTTCAGCAATTATTATCGTTGTACCTTTAATAACTCCTTTAGGTCTTTACTTTGGTATTGATCCAGTTCATTTAGCTATAATTTTTATAGCAAATTTAGAACTAGGGTTTTTAACACCTCCAGTAGGTATGAATTTATTTTTATCAGCTTATCGATTTGAAGAAGATATGCCAACTATTTATAAATCAACATTGCCATTTTTCATCGTAATGTTAATAAGTGTTTTAGTTATTACTTATATTCCTATTTTATCAACATGGCCTCTTAATTAATTAAGTAAATATTTTTTTCTATTTTCTTGCCTTATCTTATAAGAAAAGAGTAATTTTAAACACTAATTAGGAGTGCCTATATAATAACGCTAACGGTTGAATTGTTTCTCAAAAATAAATAATATGAATCCCTTTTTAAGGGTAAAGGAATATTCATGAGACTTATATATTCAATTGTTGCGGCGTTTCTACTTATTTGTAGTTCGTCCCTCAATGCTCAAAGTGAAGCTGGCGCAATTTTTCTACTTATTTCTCCTGGTGCTCGTGCCGGCGGTATGGGAGAAGCGCAAGTTGCAGTTGCAAATGATGCTTATGCAAGCTATTGGAACCCAGCTGGTTTAGCTTTCCAAGAAGGTTCTGAGATTGCTATAATGCATGTTAATTGGTTACCAAATTTAGCTGATGACTTGTACTATGAATTCCTTGGTTTTAGAAGAAAATTCCAAAATTTAGGTACATTAGGTGGTCATTTAATTTATTTAAATCTTGGTGAACAAGTTCGTATGGATGAATATGCTCAATATCAAGGAAAGTTTACTTCTTATATGATGGCTGCAGCTATTTCATATAGTTCAAAATTATCCTCATCATCATCCTTTGGAATGAATGCAAAAATTTCTTATCAACATTTAGTTGAGTTAGGTACAGGTTCTGAAAAAGGAAGTGGCACCTCGACAGATTTTGGTTTTGATTTAGGATATATGAAAAAAGGATGGTTAACTCCAAAATTAGATCTTGGTATTACTATGACGAATATTGGTCCAAAAGTTTCTTTTATAGATCCTGATCAAGCTGACCCACAGCCTACAAACTTAACATTCGGATTTGCTTATGAATTATTTAAAAATGAGAATAATAGCTTTAAAGTCGTTTATGATGTTGATAAACTTTTAGTTTCTTCATATCCAGACATGGATTGGGATGGAGATGGTATTATTGGAGGTTATAATAGTAGTGGAGATGAATCTTCCAAGAATAATAACTACAATAAAAATGGAAAATTAGAAACAGCACATAAAGATCCTTTATATAAAGCTATTTTCACTTCTTGGGTAGATGACTGGTTGTTGGGTGGAGATATTGATAGATCGCCATCAGGAGAAGATGCTGATCGACAAATTGGAGGTTGGGAGTGGGTTGGTGATGCAAATGGTAATGGTAAAAGAGATGCTGAAGAAATGATTAATACATTTAAGGAGTATGGTGCTCAATTTGGTGATTCAAATTGGGGAGCATATAATGAGTGGGGACAAAAAGAAGTTGGTTCAGCTGATGATAGATCATTGCAGGATGAATTAAACAAGCTTGTGCATAATTTTGGAATGGAATATTGGTATTCAACTTACTTTGCCTTAAGAGGCGGTTATTATTTTGATAAAACAGGAAAAATTTCAAACCCTACATTTGGAGTAGGTTTAAGATTTTCAAATTATGGTTTTGATTTTGGTTATACTTCAGGAGAGCCTGGTCATCCTTTAACAAATACTATGCGTTTCTCCATGAATGTTTTATTCTAAATAATTTATCTAAATGAGACATGTTAATGCCTTGAGGAAGATATTGTTCTTCCTTTCAATCTTTTCTTCCTTTCTACTTTCTCAAATAACAGGTGATCTAAAAGTTGCATTAATACGAGTTTCTTTTCCTATAAATGACTATCCAGGTGTTTCTTCTAATGGCGATTTTTTATATTCTACAGACATTAATGAATATCAATGTGGAGATTATGCGATTGATCCTCCACCGCATGATAAAAATTATTTTAAATCTCATTTAAAAGCTGTCAATAATTATTATAGATCGATATCAGGAGGTAAATTTGGATTAGACTTAAAATTTTCGAAAGTTTTTCCAGAGGCTTTACAATCAAGCTATAAGCTCGATCAACAAATGAATTATTACAATCAAATAAGTATGGATTCTTTTCATGAAAAACGTATTACTGAACTATTAAAAGATGCTACTTCTAAAGCAAATGAAATTGATAAAATAAATTATAATGATTATGATATTGTCATTGTTGTACATCCAGGTGTTGGTCAAGATTTTGCTTTACCATTCCTTGATCCTACTCCAGAAGATATTCCTTCTACTTATATCGATCCTGAAATGTTAATAGAACATTTAGGTGGACCCATAAATTTTGATAATTCATCGGTTTCAAAGGGCATAATTATACCTGAAACTCAAAATCATCTTTATTATGACTATTCATTATTTAGTCAATTAGCAAATCCTTGTGATGTACAATATAGTATAACTGGAACTTTAGCATTGATGATAGGTTTTTCGATTAATCTCCCACCATTATGGGATTTAAATACTGGATTTTCTGGTGTTGGTGTTTTTGCATTGATGGATCAAGGGTCAAATAATGGAAGAGGAATTATCCCTGCACCACCAAATCCTTGGACACGTTTATATGCAGGCTGGTCAAATACAATTGTTCCATCAAAATCTAATAAAATTGAACTAATTGATTCTTTACATAATCAAATTCTCAAAATTCCTATAAACGATAATGAATACTTTCTAATTGAGAATAGAAATAACTGGTTTAGAAAAGGTGTTGATATAGATTCAGCTCGTTATGTAATATGGGAAGAGTCAAATATTTTTCCACCATATATTAATGTTCTGATTGATTCCTCTAACATATCCAAAGATGAATATGGCGTTATAACTTCAATCCCTAATTATAATTTAGGTTTACCAGGATCCGGGTTATTAATATGGCATATTGATGAGAAAATAATAAATGATGGAATTAATTCGTATTCAGTTAATTCAAATAGAGAATTAAGAGGTATAGACTTAGAAGAAGCTGACGGTGCTCAAGATATGGGTTTTGTAACGAACTTATTAACTGATCCATCATCAGGTTATTGGGGTGATATGTGGTTTGCTGAAAATCTTGAATATTATAGAGCTAATTCAACGAATAGTATGAATTTTTCATCTTTTACCTACCCAAATACAAAATCTAATTCTGGAGCCAATTCTGGTATATATATTAGCAATATATCAGAATCAGGGACAAAAATGTCATTTAATCTATCATCATCATATGATATTAAAGTTATTGAGGACAATTCTAAATCAATTTTATTACAATACGATATTAACAATGATAATAATCTTGAATTTATTGGTTTTGGTGATTCATTATGGTGGAGTGTTGATTTAAATAATTTTACAACTTTTCATAAATCATCAAATAATAATTATCAAGCTTGTATCGTTCAGAATGCTGGTATAAATCCATATTTACTTTCTATTGTTTTTGTAAGTAATACGGAAGATAATACTATATTAGAATGGTTTGATTATAATCTTGATAATTTAAACTTTGATTTAAAATGGACTCATGAATTTGTTAATGTATTTAATACACAATTGTTACTAGCAAATCAAGAAGGAGTATGGTTAGAAAAAGAAAATTTAATTATTAAAATTAATAGTAGTGGAATAATTGAAGATTCAATTGACCCATATTTATTTTCTTATAATTCACCTTTTTCATCACCTGTTATCTTTGAAAATCAAAAAATTAAAATTGATCAATCAATAATTAAAAAGGGTGAATATAGCTCTCTATCATTAATTGATTTAGAAAACGATGGAGTAGTTGAAATATTAGCCACTAATATAAATGGTGAAGTTGATGCTTTTGATTTAGATCTAAATGCTAAGAATGGATTTCCAATTATTTCTAATGCTGCTACGTCTATTTTAGCAATGAATTTATTCAACAATAAAAATCCTGAGTTAGTTTATCAAAATAATAATGGTGAAATAAATATATTAAATAATGAAGGTATAGTTTTAGATGTTATTGCTACCAAATATAAGTTAGTAGCTTTAGGTAGTTTTCAAGCAAAGAAAGGTATTGTAACTGATAAAGCTTTTTTCGCTTTTATTGATGATAACAAAAAGATCACTAATGAATGGCGGTATCCATTCGCATCTGCAGATAATTCTAGATATTTATATTTAGAGACTCCAATAGTAAATAACTTAAGCATTATTGATAAAGATCTTTCTTATGCTTATCCTAATCCTTCAAATGGTGACCCCATTGTTTTTCGATTAAAATTAGGTATTGCTAACAAAATTGATATTATGATTTACGATGTTGCAGGTTATCTAATTCAAAAATTGAATCAAGATAATTTGCAAATCAGTAATAGTATATTAGAAATACCCTGGAATATTTCAAAAATTGAATCAGGTATATATTTTGCCCGTGTTATTGTTAAAGGAAATAATTTTACGGATGAAGCAATATTTAAATTGGGTATTGCCAAATGAAGAAATTTTATATTTTTCTTTTTTCAACTTTTTTATTTTCACAAGTTCAATATAATCACCCAGAGTTAGACTGGGAAACTATTGAAACTGATCATTTTAGAATTCATTTTTATAGTGAGACTGAACTTTCTGCTAGACTTGGAGCATTTATTGCAGATTCAATATATAACTCAGTAACTAAATTATATAATTATAAACCTTTTAATAAAACAGATATAGTTTTTACTGATATTGACGATATTTCAAATGGTGCCGCATATTTTTATGATAATAAGATTATAATATGGACAAGTCCTTTAGATTTTGAGTTAAGAGGTTCACACAAATGGTTAGAGAATGTAATTACACATGAGTTTACTCATATAGTTTCCATACAAAGTGCACAAAAATTTGGTAAATCTATTCCTGGTTCATATTTACAGTATATTGGCTATGAAAAAGAGAAGCGTCCTGATGTTTTATATGGCTACCCAAACTCCTTGATTAGCTATCCAATACCAGGAACATCAATTCCCCCATGGCTGGCAGAAGGAGCAGCTCAATTTATGTATCCAAATGCAGATTGGGATAATTGGGATAGTATTCGAGATATGATATTAAGAGAGCAAGTAATCAATAATAACATGTTATCTTGGAGCGAACTAAATACATTTGGTAAAAGTGGTATAGGTAATGAATCTGTCTATAACACGGGTTATGCGTTTTCAAAATATTTGGCAATTACATATAAACCTGAAGTTTTATCAAAGATAATGAAATCTTTAGCTAAACCTGGTAACTATTCAATAAATAAAGCTATAAAGTCAGCTACAGGTAAAAGTGGTAAAGAAGTTTATAATGATTTTTCAAATATTTTATTAAAAAGATATGAAACATTGTCTGAATCATTACTTTTAAATAAAAAAAATGGTCATATTATTATTGATGAAGGATCTGCAAATCTACATCCAACATGGAATCAGGATGCATCAATGTTTGCTTTTTTATCAAATAAAGATAATGATTATTTTTCTAGCACTGATCTATATATCTATAATTTAAATAGTAAATCTTCAAAAAAAATTGTTAAAGGTGTATATTCAAAACCTACATGGAATGGTGAAAAAATTTATTATTCTAAAAGAAGTAAACTTCCAAATAAAGTTGGTTCTTCTTACTATGATATATATGAATATGATTTAAACTTAAGTAAAGAAGTGAAAGTGACAAAAGATGCCCGCGCATTTTCCCCTATATATATTGGAAATAATCATTTATTTTATATTTCAACTAAAGATGGGTCACAAAATATTTATTTGTTAGAACTTGAAAGCAAAAATACAACAAAAATAACTGATTTTAATAAACAAGAAGCAATCAGCGGTCTTAGTTACGATTTATTTAATAATAGATTACTTTATGATATAACAACCCATCATTTTAAAGATATTTATTTTATAAGCTTATCAGATAGTACTAGTGGTCGACTTTTAAGTGAAAAATTATGGGATGAACGTCAAAGTACACATTATCAAAATAGTATTATCTATAGTGATGATAGAACAGGAGTTTTCAACCTTTATTATTTAAATAGTAAAGAACAAGGATATATAACAAATGTTTCAGGCGGGGCTTTCATGCCTGATATTAGTCAAAATGGTAAAGTTCTTTTCTCAATATTTGAAAATAGTAAATATAAAATAGCAATTTTAGATACAATTAACTTAATTAAAGACAATCAAATAGGATATGCTTCAACATATTACAATAGGAATAAAAATTTAAATTTTCCTCTTGATAAATCAATAGATAACAAATCGACTAAATATGCAGATCATTTTCCTCCAATGTTCATAATGCCTCGTATAATGATTGATTATGGAACTATTAAACCTGGATTCTATTTTTATTCATCTGAAATTTTAGAAAAAGTTTCTTTAACTGGAGGAGCTTCATCTAATGCCATAAAAGATTTAGACTTATTTTTTATTTTTGAGTATAAACATTTATATCCAACATTATTTATGGAAGCTTTCTATATAACTAGAAATATTAAAGAAAAACAAAATTACTCAGTTTATAATCTTGATAATAATCTTAAGTTTAGACTTCTAGAGTTTAGAGGAGGATTGAAAATACCTTTATATGGTACACAATTTGAATTATACAGCTCTTGGTCACGCTACAGAGCATCAATAAAGGAGCAAATAAGAGGAAAGCCAGAAATAAATACTGGAATAGGTTATGATTATTTTCGTGGTAAAAATTTAGGTATGAAATGGAAATTAGACGTTTTTAAAAGACGTATTGATCAAAATATTAATCCAGTAGGTTTTAATCTTAATTTAAATATTAGTAAAGAGTGGAATGAGTTTATTGATGGTTTAGACCTATCTGAATCTGGAACACTTATATCACAGTTTAATAATAATAATTTAGTTCGCATGGAAATAAATGGTAGCTATCTATGGGAAATTCCGAATAGTAACCGTTGGACAATATCATTGGCAGCTCAAACAGGCATTATTTCAAATACAAAAGTTGACTCATTTTTTTATTTTTTTGGTGGAGGCATGCCAGGATTAAAAGGATATCCTTTTTATTCAATTGAAGGTACACATATGGCAATAGGTGAGGTAGGATTGAGATTGCCTATCTTTCGAGAAAAAAATATTGCATTGGGTTGGTTTACATTGCAAAATGGAACTTTTGGTATAATAAGTCAAATAGGTGACGCTTGGAATAAGGATTCATCAAAAATAAGTATTAAAAAATCAATTGGTATAGAAAGTAGACTTGCTGGATACTCCTTTTATAATTACCCTACAGCTATTGGATTTGAAGTACATAAGGGTATTGATAAGTTTATGATGGATATAGGTGATGGCATTCCAATATCTTACGGTGGAGAAACTCGGTACTATTTATCAATCTTATTTGGATTTTAATTGAGATTATTAATATTATTATTATTTTTTCAAACATTAAGTTTTGCACAGTATAATCTTTATAGTATTAATAATTATTCAATCAAACAAGATTCACTTTTGCAACCATTACCTACAAAAGCAATGTTCAAATCATTATTAATACCTGGATGGGGGCAATATCAAAATAAAGATGATATCTGGAAAACTGTTGCTTTTATTAGTGTTGAAATTGCTGGTATAATTTCATCAATACAATTAACTAATAAAGCTGAAAATATACGTCATGACTTTGAGAAATATGGCGATGAGCATTGGACCTTAGAAAGATGGTATAATAACTCACGTTTAATCTTCCCTAATAATTGGAAAAATATTTTAGTTGGAACTCATAAACTTAGTTTAAATATAAATGGTAACTATTATTTTACAGATGAATTAAGCAATTTGATTGAAATATATCGTTGGAATGATATTTCAGTTATAAGAGATAGAGATTTTTATGAAAATATTGGAAAATATGATCAATTTGTAGGTGGTTGGGATGATAAGTATGACAATCCTTTTGATGGTAAAGGTAATTGGTATACAATTCAAAAAGAAAATGTAGAATCAATTATACTAACAAAAAATAAAAATTATTATCGAGACCTAAGACATGAAAGTAATCAACTAAAGCATTATTCTCGTTATGCAGTAACTACAATTATGTTTAATCATATTATAAGTGGATTAGATGCATTTATTGTATCAAATAAAAAAAATAATTTCCCTAAAATTCGATTGAATTATAGTAGAATAAATAAGTGGGGAGTAGGTGGTGTTCAAATCACATATGCGTGGTAGATTCTTAACTAATTTTTTTATTAAAAAGGATATTTAATGAGAATTTTATTAATTAGTCTTTTAATCTTAAGTTTTTTTATTACAGCTTGCTCAAATAAAAATGCTATTAGAGATATAGATTATGATTTAGAGTTTGAAAAAGGTAAAACAGCTTTAGCAAAAAAGAAATTTATTAAAGCTCAAAGTCATTTTAACACAGTTGTTATTGGTGCTTCTCATACAGAATTAGGTGATGATGCACTATTTTTTTTAGGCGAAGCTCATTTCTATGCAAAAAAAGAAGAACTCCTAGCCATTGCTGAATATGATAGATTAATTAGGAGAATGCCTTTTAGCACATATGTTGAACGTGCTAGATATAGAATTTGTGAAGCTTATGTTCGAATGTCTCCAAAATATTATAGAGATCAAACATATAGTGAAAAAGCATTGGAAAAACTTCAAGAATATATTGATGATTATCCCAACTCAGACAATAGAATTCAAGCACAAGAAGACATTTTAGTCTTAAGAGAAAAATTATCTAAAAAAGCATATAACTCAGGTCTTTTATATATGAAAATGGAAGAATATAGTGCTGCAATGATAGGTTTTAAGAAAGTGGTCGAATCCTATTACGATACAGATTTTGTTGAATTAGCCCATATGAAAACTATTGCTTGCCATATTTACAAAAATGAGTTCGAAGAAGCTCGAAAATATTATGATTTAAAACGAAATCATATTGAAAAAATTAAAATGGATGATCTTGTAGATGCTTGGTTTGTGCAAAAAAGAGTTCTTGATCGGTTAGAATTAGAATGAAAACTTGTCTTTTTGGTGGAACATTTGACCCGCCACATTTTGGACATTTAATTGTTGCTCAAACAATTTTTGAAGCTGAGCATTTTGATCGTATAGTTTTTGTTCCTGCACATAAACCTCCTCATAAACTCGATGTAAAAATTTCTCCAGTTGATGCTAGAATTGAAATGTTGAAAATTGCAACTAAAGATAATCCTAATTTTATTATTTCAGATAATGAAATAAGGAGAGGAGGAATTTCTTATTCTCTTGAGACAATTTTATCCTACAAGGAGGAAACTAAAATTGAAACAAAAGATCTTTTTTATTTAATTGGAAGTGATTCACTTAAGCAGTTTCAAACTTGGAAGAATCCAAAAGAAATTCTTAAAGAATGTAAATTAATTGTTGCAATTCGTCCTGGCTTTAGACCTAGTGATATTCCTAATTGGATCCTTGCAAAAATCCAATTTGCAAATATTCCACGTATTGAAATTTCATCAACACAAATAAGGAGGAGATGGTTGGAAAATAAAACGATTCGCTATATGGTAACTCAACCTGTTTGGCAATTTATAAACGAAAATAAAATTTATAAATTTAATGTTTAATAGTTTACTGAGTTTATTTTGTGGCACATGTATGCTTTATTTTGGAGCTGAATGGATAGTTAAAGGTAGTTCTAGGATAGCTTCCAAATTAGGTATTTCATCTTTAGTTATTGGTTTAACCGTTGTTGCATTTGGAACATCATTACCAGAACTTATTGTTAGTATTTTTTCTGCATTAGAAGGTAGCCCATCAATAGCTGTTGGTAATGTAGTTGGTTCAAACATAGCAAATGTAGGATTGGTCTTAGGATTAAGTGCACTATTTTTCCCATTTATATATGTTCAATACAATGATATTAAACGTGATTTATATGTATATCTATTTTCCTGTGGACTTTTTATCTTTTTTGCTTTTGATGGTCGTATTAGTCAGTTTGAGGGTATAATTTTTGTAACATGCCTACTTTTCTATATTCTATATTGCATTAAAAGCCCATTGGCTTCTGATAAAAATTCAGAAGAGTTAACTGATAGAAAAATGAGTAAACTTATTTTTCTAGTTATATCTGGAATTATTTTATTATCTATTGGTGCTGAAATATTTGTTGATGGAGCTATCTACTTGGCAAGATATTTTGGTTTGTCTGAAGTTATAATTGGAATGAGTGTAGTAGCTTTTGGTACATCACTTCCAGAACTGGCAACTTCTGTGATGGCTGCTTTTAAAAAAGAAAGTGCTATTTCAGTAGGTAATATTATAGGTTCAAATATTTTTAATATTCTTTCGGTCTTAGGTATAACTTCAATTATTTACCCTTTGGACTCTCCTAGAAATATCATGAGTAAAGAAGTGTTATTTATGGTTGGTTTTGCATTTGCTTTATTTGTAATTGCTAAATTGCCACAGCCTATTAGTCGATTTACTTCAATATTTTTACTTACAGGATATTTAATCTTTATTTATATGCTATTCTAACCTATATAATTAAGATTATATTAATAACATGATTCAGCTTGATAACGTTTCTTATACATATGAAAAGGGTGGCGGTGTTTCTAATGTTAACCTTGCTATCCAAGATGATGAATATGCTTTTTTAATTGGACCTACAGGATCAGGTAAAACTACACTTCTGAGGTTAGCTTACATGGATTTGTTTCCAAAAGTTGGTAAGGTTATCATTGATAAATACGACTCTAGTAAGATTAAACAAAAAAAAATACCATTTTTCAGAAGAAAAATTGGAATGATATTTCAAGATTATCATTTACTTAATGATCGTAATTTATTTGAAAATATTGCACTTCCTTTGCATGTCATAGGTTTTCAAAAAGATGAGATAGTTGATCGCGTTACTGAATCTCTAGAAGAAATTGGTTTAGAATCTAAATCTGAACATTTCCCTGATGAATTATCAGGTGGTGAACAACAAAGAGCTTGCGTTGCTAGGGCGCTAGTAAAAGATCCAGATATTATTTTAGCAGATGAACCAACTGGAAATCTTGACCCCGTTACTTCTTTTGAATTAATTAAATTACTGGAAGAAATAAATAGAGAAGGAACAACTATTTTAATGGCTTCTCATAACTACAATTTAATCAAAGGTCGTGGCCATAGAATAATTGAAATACAAAATGGCATTGTAAGGAAATCTTAATGGATAAAATTACATTTTTATTATCCGAAGGATTAAAAAATTTATGGAGACACAAGCTTACTGCGTTTACATCAATCTTTTCTATATTTTTAACTTTAACTGTGGCAGGTTCTCTATTAATTGTTAGTGACAATACTGAACGAATAATTGAATATCTTAGAGATAAATATAAAATAGAGGTATTCTTTAAGCAAAATATTTCAGATAAACGTATACAAGAGATATCTAAGGAATTCAAATCCATTCGTGGTGTACGTTCCACAACGGTTATAACAAAAACTGATGCTAAAAAAATATTTAAATCACAATTTGGAGAAGACATTCTTAATCTTGTTGGATATAATCCATTGCCAGCAAGTTGTGTGATAAACTTAGTTAAAGAACAGAAGAATAAACTCAATATTCGACCCATTGTTGATCGTATAAGAAAATTTTCTGAAGTTGATGAGGTTAATTATCAAGGTAGGCTTATTAATCGTATAGAAACAGCATATCAAAGTTTTGTTAAAGTTTCAGTTGTTCTATTAATAATAATATTAGTTGTCTCCGTATTAATAATTTCAAATACTGTACGCTTAACTATTTATGCAAAAAAAGAATTGATAAAATCTTTTCAATTAGTTGGTGCAACGCGATCTTTTATTAAAACACCATTCATTTTAGAGGGAGTTTTTCATGGATTAATAGGTGCTTTCATAGCTTCACTGCTTCTTTATGGTACACTGGAATTTAGTTCTGGTTTTATTTTATCGCTTACTGGCTTAATAATTGATTTCAGTTTTTTTAATTTATTGTTTTTGCTCTCTAGTCTAGGTATAGTAATTAGTTTTTTGGGTAGTAGTAGAGCAATTTCACAATTTTTAAAGTAATATTTAAATATATCTTCCTTGACAGATGAATTTTAAAACACATAATTTTTAGGCCTATGTCTTTAGCTAATATTCCAAACTTAAATGATAGAGAAGCTGCTGTTCTAACTTCTTTGATTGATGGTTATATTCAAAGTGGTTCTCCTATCTCATCAACTTTTCTTAGTAAAAAATATAATTTTAATGTCTCTTCGGCTACAATTCGGAGTGTTATGTCAACTTTGGAAGATAAAGGCTATCTTACGCATTTACACACTTCTGGTGGTAGGCTACCAACAGATATTGGTTACCGTTTTTATGTTAACACTATCAAAAATTTAAGTGTTCCTAAAAAAATATTATCAAAAGATTTAGAACAAGAATTGCTAACTATATCCAATAATGTTGATGAATTATTAAATGCTACTGCACTAATGCTTTCTAAAGTTAGTAATATGTTTGGAGTAGTTACTATTAATGGCTATCAAAATAGTATATTAACCGATATTGAACTTGTACCTATTCAAGGCGATCGAGTAATGCTTGTACTGGCTTTGGATACTGGAATTGTCAAATCTATTGTTTTAAATCTTGATATTAGATTAAAAACAAAATTAATTAATAAAACTACGCAATTATTAAAGGATAGATTAATAAACCTATCCTTGAAAGAAATTCAAAATTCAATAATTAATAGGTTGAATGATGCAGAAATATATACACATGAATTAGTTCAAGTTTTAATAAACGATAGATCAAACTATTTTTCTATAGATAGTAATAACTCTATTTATACTTCTTCAGCAGATGTGCTTCTTGAGCAACCTGAGTTTAACAATGTAGTAGATTATAAAAAAATACTACCAGCTTTAGATAAAGATTTTTTAATTAAGCATTTTAAAACCAATTTTAGTTTGGGGTCAGAGTCCACTTTAATAGGTAAAGAAAATGGTGATATTCGATTGAATGAATGCGCCATAATTACAACTTACTTTGAAAGTGGTATTATATCGGGAAAGATTGGCGTTGTTGGCCCAAAAAGAATTCCCTATCAATCATTACAATCAATTTTAGAACAATTTACGGAGATAGTCGAAAGTGCCATCTAAATCAAAAGGAGATAAAATATCTCCAAAGAAAAAAACTTCTAAGAAATCACCGATAGCAAAATTAAAAGAAGAAATAAAATCTTTGAATGATGGTACGGTTTTGCAGAAGGATAAGTATTTACGTCTTAAAGCTGAATTTGATAATTATCGTAAGCGTAAAGAAAATGATACAATTCACTTACTAAAGTATGATGGAGAAAGAGTTATTAAATCTTTTCTTAATGTTCTTGATGATTTAAATCGTTTAGAAAAGGCATCAACTGAAAACGGTGAATCAAATAAAGAAAAGCTTCATGAAGGTATTGAATTAATTCTCAACAATATAAATAAACGCTTTAAAGAACTTGAAGTTGAATCATTCGGTAAGCCAGGTGACTTTGTTGATCATGAATTGCACGATGCACTTATGATGAAATCAGAAAAAGGTAAAGATGAAAATGAAATTCTTGAAGTTTTTGAAAAAGGTTATCGATATAAAGATCGTGTAATTCGTCATGCTAAAGTTGTTGTTAACCAAACACCATCATGAGAGACTTGTACGATATCATAGGCGTAGATAAGAGCGCATCAAATAATGATATAAAAAAATCTTATCGAAAAATTGCGATGAAGTTTCATCCGGATAAAAATCCAGGGGACAAAGAAGCAGAAAAGAATTTTAAAGAAGCAGCTGAAGCGTATTCAATTCTTTCTGATGATCAAAAAAGACATCAATATGATCAATTTGGTCATGCTGGAGTTGGAATTGGAGATAATCCTGGCTCTTCTGGTTTTCATGGTGGAATGACTATGGATGATATTTTTAGCAGTTTTGGAGATATTTTTGGTGGAAATACGGACCCTTTTGGTGGGATTTTTGGTGGAGGCCGGCAAAATAGAGTCAAAAAAGCTAGAGATTTAAAAGTCAATTTACCTCTTGACTATCAAGAAATATCTACTGGTATTGATAAAACATTAAAAATTAAAAGACATGAAACTTGTGATACTTGTAAGGGAAGTGGTGCACAAGCAGGAACAATGCCAACTTCTTGTCAACAATGTAGCGGCTCAGGTCAAATTAGGCAAATGTCTCAATCATTTTTTGGACAATCTGTAACGGTTCGCGAGTGTCCTGTTTGTAGTGGATCAGGTGAAATGATAGAGAATCCTTGTAAAGGATGTGGTGGTAATGGTATTGAAAGAAAAACTGTTGAAATAAAAGTTAAAGTTCCAGCAGGAGTTGCTGAAGGTAATTATATGACTTTAAATGGTCAAGGCAATAAAGGTCCTAAAGGGTATCAATCAGGCGATCTTATTATCTTCTTTGAAGAAAATGAGCACCCCATATTTACTCGAAACGGCGAAGATGTTATTACAGAAGCAAAAATTCAAATTTATGATGCAGCTATGGGAATCAGCTTAGAAGTACCTACTTTGGATGGTAAAGCTAAGCTGAAAATTCCTTCAGGTATTCAGTCTGGGCAAGTTCTACGTATGCGAGGTAAAGGATTTCCTAAAGTTCGAGGTTCTTCCAGAGGCAATCAATTAGTTAGAATTCAAGTAGTGACGCCTAGTAGTTTAACAAAACAGCAAAAAAAAATTATGGAAGAATTATCTGAATTAAATGGTGATTCTAAACCAACTTTTGTTCGTGTAGAATTAGACTAATTTTTATTTTTCATTTAATAATAAATAAAAAATAAATCTCTTTGAAAAAGTTGAGAATCAAAAAATAATTAGTGTTAAAATGTGTACTTCATTTTGTTAATTTTGATTTAAGTTTACACCACTTATACAAATTTAATAATTTGATGTTTAATAGGGAGGTATAGGGCTTTTACCCTATTTTTTATAAATTTTATGATTGAGGATATTAAAGGATGTCAGACAAAAAAAAATCTGAGTTAAGTCAAAATAGAAAAAATTATTCAGACTTATTAGAACTTGCCATTGTCTTTGGTTTCTTATTTCTTATAATTAGTATTTACGTTCCACGTGCTATTTGGGACGAAGAAGAATATTTTGAAGATAAAAGTCATTTTCACATGGAAAACATGTTTGATGTTCAAAATTTTTATAAATCCATCACAGGTGAATATGATCCTGATGGCTTATGGGCAACTCAAGTAGTTAATTCAGTTAGAGATTCATTAACAGGTGATTCTACTTATTTAGGTGAACAAAATATAACTTTAGGTAGCAAATCTTTTGTTGTAAACGTACCTAAAGGGTACGATATAGAATTTGACACTACATTTGGATTCCCAATGACAAGACGTGATACAATAAACGATACAACTTCAACTATTGTAATGTATTCTGAAGATTTGTCAAGGAATGATACTTCTTATGTTCAAAAGAAACGTTTATCAAAGTTCATGAGCGATTCAAATTTTGTTGCACTTTTAGAAGAAGTGCCAACTCAACGTGTTGAAGTTGTTAGCTATTATGATTCTTATATGCCTGATTCATCAATGTATTTTTGCCCAGTAACTGAAAAGCCGTATTTAATTTCATTATTAGATGAAGGTAGTTCAATTAGAGTTGATAGTCCAATTGAAGAGACAGTTGTGAGAAGACGATATACAGTTTTTTCTTTCAAAGCTTATAACCATGGATTTATTAATGATGGCACAAGAAGCTGGGATAGGTAATATCCTGTAAGTGATTCATCTCTCAATATCGGATAGCCATTTATTATGCCTACAATGGTCAGAGAATAATGGTAATCCTATTCTTTTATCCGTATCTAATAAAGCTCTACCTAAACCCTTAAATCTTGTTGAACAATCTGAGAATGAGATTATCTCAGTTATTAATGCTGGTTTACATTTAGTTCGAGAAGATATTTCATTTGAGGGTCAACAAGTTTATGTAACTATCCCTGACTTTTTCACTAATTCAGTTTTTGTATCTTCAGATGAAGATATGACTGAAAATGATACATGGGATTTTGCTCTATGGTCTATTAAGCAAAGGTGGCCTTCTGATTCAAAGGTTGAAAACTTTGGTCGCTCTTTTGGTGAAAATTCAAATAATCTATTTGCTATCTCTATCTCTACAACTTTTACTGAACCAATAAAAATGGCTATTCAGGAGTTAGGTGGCGAACCAATTTGGATGGGTACGGAATCCAGTGTTTTTTATGGATTAAATCCTACACAAGGTTGTACTGTGTTTTTTATTAATAAAACCGGATATAATTATTATCAGTTTTCACAATCAAGTTTTCAAAGTGGTGTAGCCAAATATTTAAAAGGGAAATGGAAAATTCTTCCTTTGAATGGTTCAGCGAATGTAAAAAAAGTTTTCAAAGGTCAACTTTTAGTTGCGGGAAATTTATCAGAAAAACGGAAAGTTCATTTCAAAGGGAATCGTATAAAACAACTAGTTTCATTGACAGGTGTTAATTATGAAGCTGATATTTTACCTAAAGATGTTAAAGAAGATAATCTGTATGTCTTTACTGCGCTAGCGACTGGTACAGTAATCGATGTTTCAATTAACTTTTTTGATCAACCTGGAATTCAAGCCTTTAATTATGTTAAAAAAGAGATTGAAAAACCTGTTGAAATAAAAAAAGTTAAAGGATCATCGAACAAAAGAAAAAAATCTAAAAAAACGGTTAAAAAGAAGAGAGATGGCTTCGGGTTAAAAATATTTTTGTATTTTTTCTTTTTTATAACAATTGCTGGTATGTTAGTATATGATCAAAAACCTGAAATTTTCAATCGACTATTTTCTAAAATTGATGATTTTAAGTTAATTAATTATTCTACAGATATTGATACAAGTTCACTTGACGTAATAGAAGAGATTCAACTTTCTCCTGAAATAGTTACAGATGGAATCACTCCCGTTTCAAAGTTATCAATTAAATCACAAAATTTAATTTTAACTGCTTTGAATACTTTAACTTTAACAGATAGTCATGAAATTATTTTACTATCAATAAGTGATGAAACTATGGATCTTGAATTATTAGGTGGAAAAACCATGAACGCGCCAATAGATTCAATTGGTGATGTTTTAAACTATTCACTTAGGCAAGTTCCAGGCGATAGTCGATTTAAGCATGGTTATTTAGTTAAATATAAATCTTCATATGAATTTTTAAGTGAAGGTACTTTAGTAGAAATGGATTCTTTAAGAACATATGTTGAGCAGGTTCAAAACTCTCTATTTAAAGTTTTAAATGTAATTGACAGTGATTTAAATACACAAACGCCGATTATCATAAGACTAAATGGTGATAACTATATTCAAACATTTTTAAACTATGTTTTATCAAAAACAAAGAACCTTGCACTAGAAAAATTTGTATATAAAGGAAAAACGGCTGAAACTTTGCCAACTGCTGTTTTTTATATGTCTATTTATTCTGATAAGAATAGTAACGTAGTCGACTAGATTATGCAAATTCAAGCTGGTCTTTATAAAGGCCGCCGTGTAAAAACTGTTAAGAATGCTCCATATCGTCCTACAGCTTCTACAGTTAGAAAAAGTTTATTTGATATTTTAGGAAATCTTAAAGGTAAGTGCGTATTGGATTTATTTGCTGGTTCTGGCATAGTTGGTTTTGAAGCAGCAAGTAGAGGAGCAAGTCCAATTACATTTGTTGAATCAAGTATGAGAGTTAATTCACTTCTTAAAATTAATGGATCATTATTTAAACAAACAGATTTTAAATATATAAAACAAGATGCTACTAAGTTCATTACTAAATGCGGTGATTATGATATAATATTTGCTGATCCACCTTATGATTCAGATTTTGTTGATAAATTTATTAGTGATGCAATTCAACATTTAAATAAAGATGGAATATTAATTCTTGAATCTTCCATTAAAGAATATTCAATTTCACCATATAGAATTAAGGAATACGGCGATACACAATTAACTTTCTGGAGAAATGAATAATGAGAATTGTAATATATCCAGGCACTTTTGACCCCATTCATAGTGGACATATAGACATTGCAGAACGCGCATCGAGTCTCTTTGATAAATTAATCTTTGCTGTTGCTGTTAACAGTGATAAAAAACCACTTTTTTCAGCGCAAGAAAGAATTGATATGATTATGAAATCAATGAAGCATATAAATAATATAGAAGCGTTCTCAACAGAAGGTTTAGTAGCAGACTTTGCGAGAGAATATAAAGCTGTTGCAATAATTCGTGGTCTTCGACATGTATCTGATTTTGAGTTTGAATTCCAAATGGCTACAATGAATCATCATTTAAATTCTTCAGTATCAACTCTCCTAATGGTTACTTCTGAAAAATATATACATTTAAATTCTTCAGTTGTTAAAGATGTTGCAAGGCTCAAAGGTGATATCTCTAATTTTGTAACACCTGTTGTGATGGAAAATCTTAAGGCTAAATTTGGCCTAACTTAAATTATTTACTTTTGCAAACTTTAGCGAAAGTAATAATGATCTATTTTTCTTAAATTACGAGGCTGTTTTCTACTAATAAAAGAGACTTATGCCTACTTACGACTATTTATGTAAAAAATGTAAACATTCATTTGAGTATTTTCAATCTATGTCTGATAGTCATTTAAAAAAATGTCCAGAATGTAATGGACCAGTAAGAAGATTAGTTAGTGGGGGGTCAGGTTTAATTTTTAAAGGAAGTGGTTTTTATTTAACTGATTATGCAAAAAAAACTAATCCTAAAGAAAAAACAGTATCTGAAAAAAACAAAGTATCTGAAAAAAAGAAAGTATCTAGTAAAGTGAGTAAAAAGGAAAGTAAGAAATCATGAACACTGTTATAAATGGTGAAAAAATTAGATTAACAAATGGAAGTTTAGATATACCAAATAACCCAATAATTCCATTTATAGAAGGTGATGGTATAGGCCCAGATATTTGGAAAGCTTCACAAATGGTTTTTGATGCAGCTGTTGCAAAAGCTTATAAGGGTGAGCGATCTATTCTTTGGAAAGAAGTCTTAGCGGGTGAAAAAGCTTACAATAATACAGGTGAATGGCTTCCAGACGAAACACTTGATACAATTCGTGAATATTTAATAGCTATCAAAGGTCCGTTAACCACTCCTGTAGGTGGAGGCATGCGATCTTTAAATGTTGCTTTAAGACAAATTCTAGATCTTTATGCTTGTGTTAGACCTGTTAAATGGTTTGAAGGTGTTCCTTCACCAGTTAAAAAACCTGATTTGGTCGATATGGTCATCTTTCGTGAAAATACTGAAGATATTTATGCAGGTATTGAGTGGTTGCATGGATCCGAAGAAGTAGAAAAAGTTAAATCATTTCTAACTAATGAAATGGGCGTAACAAATATTCGTTTTCCAAATACAGTGTCACTTGGTGTGAAACCCGTTTCTAAAGAAGGAACAGAAAGGCTAGTTAAATCTGCTCTTGATTATGCAATTGCCCATAACAGAGAATCATTGACCCTTGTTCATAAAGGTAATATTATGAAATTTACTGAAGGTAAATTCAAAGAATGGGGTTATGAACTCGCAAAAAATGAATATGGTGCTGTAGATTATGAAGGGGGCCCTTGGCAAGTAATAGACAATAATGGCAAGCAACTTATTATTAAAGATGTAATTGCCGATGCATTCTTACAGCAAATACTATTAAGACCAGCGGAGTATGATGTAATTGCTACCTTAAACTTAAATGGAGATTACATATCAGATGCCCTAGCAGCTATCGTTGGAGGAATTGGTATCGCACCCGGAGCCAATATAAACTATAGCAGTGGGCATGCAATATTTGAAGCAACCCATGGAACGGCTCCTAAATATGCTGGTAAAGATATGGTTAATCCTTCTTCTGTAATTTTATCTGGAGTAATGATGCTAGAGCATATGAACTGGCATGAAGCTGCTAAACTTATTGAATCTGGGATTGAAGGAGCGATCAAGGCTAAAACTGTTACCTATGATTTTCATCGATTAATGGATGGTGCTAATAAAGTTTCTTGTTCAGGGTTTGGCGAGGCCATAATCGCTAATATGTAACTAAATTATGTTTGTTGATTATACCCAAGTCGAACTGACTGCGGGGAATGGTGGCCAAGGGTGCGTTTCATTCCGAAGGGAGAAATATATCCCAAAAGGTGGACCGGATGGCGGTAATGGTGGGCGAGGTGGCAATATTATTGCTAGATCTGATACGAACCTGCATACACTCCAAGATATACGCTATTCACGTATATACAAAGCGAAGAATGGTACTGCTGGCTCATCAAGTATGAAAACTGGTAAAAATGGTGAGGATGTCTTCATTCATGTTCCTTTAGGAACAATTATTAAAGATATGGATACTGGCAATGTCACAGCTGAGTTAATTACGAAAGATGAAGAAATAATTATTTGCAAAGGCGGTTCGGGCGGTAGAGGTAATATAAATTTTAAATCATCTACACAACAAACTCCGCGTTATGCTCAACCTGGATTAGCAGGCGAGAGCGGAAAATTTGAATTTGAACTTAAGGTTCTCGCCGATGTTGGCCTTGTTGGATTCCCAAATGCAGGCAAATCAACTTTACTTTCAGTATTATCTAAAGCTAGGCCTAAAATTGCAGATTATCCATTTACCACTTTAGAGCCCCATCTTGGAATAGTAAAAACAGGAGACTATAGGTCTTTCACTATGGCAGATATACCAGGGTTAATTGAAGGTGCTAGTGAAGGTAAAGGTTTAGGTCATCAATTTTTAAGACATATTGAAAGAAATAGAATATTGCTATTTCTAATTGATGGCAACGATCTTGATCCAAAATCAACTTTTGCAGCACTGAAAGATGAATTAAGTAATTACAATAAGTCTTTACTCTTAAAACCTATTCTTTTAATAAGAACCAAAGGTGATACCCTAAATGAGATAAATGAAAGCCTATGGGAATCCATACCTGAATTTTTTATGGAAATTTCAGCTGTAACTCAAGCAGGTCTTAATGAATTAGTGAAAGAAATCGATAGACGGTTAAAAACTTTATAATTTTATATTGATGTATTTTTGGTGATTTAAAGATATTAAATTTATTTGTGTTTTAGATAGTGATTTTTATTGGAGGGGTGGCCGAGTGGCTTAAGGCGGCACCCTGCTAAGGTGTTTTAGGTGAAATATCCTAACGTGGGTTCGAATCCCACCCCCTCCGCTTTTTTTATTTTATTCATTACATCAACTTCAATAATTAATTAATTTTATAATAAGTAATTATGCACAATTCTGATATTAATGTACGTTTTGCACCGAGTCCAACTGGAGAACTTCATTTAGGTGGAGCAAGGACAGCTTTGTTTAATTGGCTTTTCGCAAAACATAATAATGGCAACTTTTATCTTCGTATTGAAGATACGGACCCCACACGTTCAAGAGATGAATACACCGATCAAATTTTAGATGCATTATCTTGGCTAGGTTTAAATTGGAGTGAACCGTTAATATATCAATCCAATCGTTTCAATGATTATAAAGTTCATATTAAATCTTTACTTTCATCAGATCAATTATATCATTGCTTCTGTTCAAAAGATACTCTTACTGATTCTAAGCAAAAAGGACATTATCAATATCCAGGTACATGTAGAGATCTAGAGCCTGATGATATTAAAACGCGTTTAAATCAAGGTATAAGCTTTACCTATAGAGTACGTATCCCTGAGGGCAATACTAAATACGAAGATATGATCTATGGACCTATCGAAGTTGATAATAAAGAGATAGATGATTTTATAGTTATTAGATCGGACGGCTCACCAACTTATAATTTTACTGCAGTTATCGATGATCATTATATGGATATTAGTCATGTGATTCGTGGGGAAGATCATGTGTCAAACACACCTAAGCAAATTATACTATATGAAGCATTGGGTTTTACTATTCCCATTTTTGCCCATTTACCTATGATTTTAGGCTCAGATGGAAAAAGGCTAAGTAAGCGCCATGGTGCTCCAGGTGTTCAAACTTTCAGAGATGAAGGTTACTTGCCGGATAGTCTAAATAATTATCTAGCACTTCTTGGCTGGAATCCAGGTACAGCAGATGAGCTTTTTAGTTTTGATGAACTTGTCCAAAAGTTTGATCTTTCAAAAGTTCAAAAAAAAGGAGCAGTTTGGGATGAAAAGAAATTACATTGGATAAGTGGTCAACATATTATGAGAACAGGGACTGATCATATAATTGATAAATTAAGATTTAATGATCCCAATTGGGGAAAGGGAAGTAGTATATCCTATTTAATTTCAATCATAGAACTTTTGAAAGTGCGAGCAAAATCCCTAACAGAATTTGTTACGCAATCTGAATATTTTTTTACAGCTCCATCCGTGTATGATGAAAATGGCTTGAAAAAAGCATGGAAAGAAAATTCTGTGAATAATCGTATCCAACTATTATTAGAAAAACTTTCAAAGTTAGATTCATGGCGAAAAGACCATTTGCAAAATAGTTTCGAACTTTTTGCTAAGGAAAATGAGTTAGGGTTGGGTAAAATTATTATGCCAATACGTTTAGCAGTATGTGGAACTTTAAATGGTCCAGCTGTCTATGATATACTTGAACTTTTAGGAAGAGATGAAACGTTAATCAGAATTAATTCTGCATTGAAAGCATTGCCGAAATAATGGAAAATCAAGAAACATCACGCCATTTTATTCAGCGTATTATTGATGAAGATAATAAAACTGGTAAATTTGACAATCGCGTTCATACACGTTTTCCCCCAGAACCGAATGGCTATCTTCATATTGGTCATGCAAAGTCAATTTGTCTCAATTTCAGTTTAGCGCATGAGTATAATGGTAAATGCAATCTTCGATTTGACGATACCAACCCTACAGCAGAAGAAGATGAATATGTACGTTCTATACAAGCGGATGTAAAATGGCTAGGATATGATTGGGATAATCTTTGTTTTGCGTCTGATTACTTCCAGCAAATGTATGATTTAGCTATTCAATTAATTAAGAATGGTTCAGCCTTTGTGTGTGATCTTTCCGCTGAAGATATACATAATAACAGAGGTTCTCTGACTACACCAGGCCAAGATAGTCCTTTTAGAAATAGAACAATTGAAGAAAATCTACTGTTATTTGAGCAAATGAAAAATGGCGACTATGAAGATGGTTCTCATACATTGCGAGCTAAAATAGATATGGCTCATTCTAATATGAATATGCGTGATCCAGTTATCTATAGAATTCTGCATGCAGAGCATCATCGAACTGGAAAAGATTGGTGTATATATCCGATGTATGATTGGGCCCATGGACTTGAAGACTCTATTGAAAATATAACGCATTCTTTATGTACCTTAGAATTTCAAGACCATCGTCCAATATATGATTGGTTCTTAAACCAATTAAATGTTTATCATCCGCAACAAATTGAATTTGCACGTTTAAACTTGAGTTACACTGTCATGTCTAAACGTAAATTAAAAAAATTAGTTGATGAAGATTTGGTATCAGGATGGGATGATCCAAGAATGCCTACGATTTCTGGTTTTAGGAGGAGAGGATATACACCCGAGTCTATTCGAAATTTCATGTCTGAAGTAGGAATAGCTAAAAGAGATAATGTGATGGAAATTGCCAAACTTGAATCGACCCTTCGCAATGATCTAAATATAAAATGTGAAAGGCGAATGGCGGTCTTAAATCCTTTAAAAGTTGTTATTACTAATTATCCTGAGGGAGAATCTGAGTCTTTAAGTGCAGTAAATAATCCAGAAAATGAATCTGACGGCAAAAGAGAAATCCCTTTCTCTCGAGAAATTTTTATTGAAAAAGATGACTTTATGGAAGATCCTCCAAAAAAGTTTTTCAGATTATCGCTTGGCCGCGAAGTAAGACTTAGATACGCATATTTTATTACATGCGAAGAAGTTATTAAAGATGATAAAGGAAATATTGTTGAGCTTCATTGTAAGTATGATCCAAAATCTAAAGGTGGAAATGCGCCCGATGGACGAAAAGTAAAAGCAACGCTTCACTGGGTATCTGCTGCACATTCAATTGATGCTGAAGTTCGAAAATATGATAGATTGTTTCAAATACCTGACCCAGATAAAGAAGATAATTTTATGGATTCAATCAATCCAAAATCTCTTGAAATACTATCAGAATGTAAGCTAGAGCCTTCTTTAGAAAAGCTTGAAGTAGGTGAAACAATTCAGTTTGAAAGACTTGGCTATTTTTGCAAAGATCAAGATTCTAATACTTTACCTGTTTTTAATCGGACAGTAGCCTTACGTGATTCATGGGCAAAAATAGATAAACAACGCCAATCAGGAATTAAAAATTAGCATTGAGAATAGTAAGCAAAATCCTCTAACTTAAATGTTCATGCGTACCAAAATAACAGCTATTATTTCCTCTTTATCACTAATAGGGGTACTCTTTTCAGCGCCTCCAGTTTTGAATGTATACGTTATACCTTTTGATAATATTAAAAATGATGTTGCTATAGGTTGGCTTTCTGATGCTTTTGCAGAAATGGTCAATGCTGAACTAACTGAACAAGATAGAATATATCTTAAAGGAAAAGAGGACCTTGAAGAAATAATGACAACACGTTCATTGCTTTTGCAACAACGTCCTGGTACAAAAAATTTGCTTGTTTTAGGAAAATTTGAAAGATCTTTGGATAAAATTTCTATTTCAGTTCAATTAATCGATATTTCATCTTGGGATGAATTAGGAAATAGGAAGATGCGTGGTGATTATAATGATGTTACAGGTTTAAATCGCTTACTTACCGAATCGATTAATATGATGATGACGCCTTATTTACCGAAAGTTGAAGAAACACCTTACCCAACGTTGACGGAAGGGAAGCGCATGCGTACCCCTCCATCTTATGGTGAAAAAGCAATTGAAGTAAGTTCAGCAATTGATGAAGCAATTATAGCATTAGAAAAAGAGCTAGATATAAGTATTGGAGCACGTGGTGAAGATGATCCTACAGAAGCTCGAGAGGAAGATGGTGAGTGGGTACTTGATTTGTCAAAAGATAGTTATGAAGATTCTAGACCTGAAAATGAGTTCAATACTTCAATTATGGTAGATGTATTAGGCAACTTAATGTCTAATCCCTATCAAGTGAAGCTTGACCGTCCACAATTCAACTATGACCCTGATAATCGAAAAGAATTCGAAATTTCTCTTCCTGTTAATTATAAACTAAAGGCTAGTATCATTAAAGAAATGTTAGAATCTTTACCCTATTCTGGTATAAAACAGGATGGAAGTCTTACCGTTTTTTATTTTAATCGTGATAAATATAACTTTCCTAAAGATGTTTCAGATAATATCCAATTAGGTAAATATCGTGCAATTCCGGTCATTCAATTATTAAATGAAAGCGGTGACCCTGTTGCTATTCTAGTAGATACTCCTGACCATAAGATCCATGGAATGACAAGTGAACGCTTAGTGTTTAGACCTTTTAGGAGTTTTTCGCCACTCATTGATTTTACGGTTGGCGGTTGGTCTATGCAAGTTTCCTTAGAAACTGTAGATATTCCAGTCGAATACAAATTTAATATGAAGGTTGGTGCTGCTAATAATATATCACGTGTTAGTTTGAAGTTTGTGCCTGAGAATGAACTCCATTCCTTTTTGAGCAAATTGCTCTAAATCACTCATACATTTATGAATAAACAGTTTTCATTGATCAATCTGATCTTTGCTTCATTACTACTACTATCATGTGATGATACAAAATCTGCTGCTGAATTAGTTCCTGAATCAATTAATATTACTCCTGGCTCTATTATAATAAAACCAGAGGAAAAACAGCAACTTCGCGCTCAAATACTAACGATAGATAAACAAACGATCGACGATATGGTTATCACTTGGTCTTCAGACAATGAAAGTGTCGCTATAGTCGACCAAAAAGGTCTTTTAACAGGCAAAAGCCAAGGAACGACATATATATTGGCTACCATTGGAAATGTTCAAAGCTCAATTGAAATAACCGTAAGTGCTATTCAAAGACGAATTTTAAGTGAACTATTCACTTCCAGCACATGAGGACCATGCGCATCCGCGGAGCGGGTATTACACGAATCTTTAAAACCTGGTACTGTTAACTATGTTGGTGCAAATATAGACTCAATCTGGAGCCGTATGTTTTATCACGTATGGTGGCCAGGTCAAGGGAATGACCCAATGTATCTAGCTAATACCAACATGAACCAATCGCGTAATAATTATTATGGAAATAACTATACACCGCACATGTACACGAATGGTACGGATTCTGGATCCAATACAACCAATTGGAAAAACGATCCAAAAAACTTTTTAAATGAAGTGGGGCTACATGAAATAAAAATTACCGGTACACAATCTGAAAATTCGATCGATTTCAAAATTGTATCTAGCTCTGTAAAAAGTTCTAAAGAAGGTGAAGATGTACGTTTGTTTGTTGCGACAGTGATGGACGAAGTCAATTATCTCAATTCTTATAATGGCCTCACGAATCATCATTCGGCTGTAATCGAACTACTTTTAGGTAATGCAGGTAAAAAAATATCTTATATCGGCAGTGTAAATTATATTGAAAGTTTTAATTGGACGATTCCAGATAGCTGGCTAGATCATAGAGAGATAACATTTGATAGTAATGACCTTACAGTGATTGCCTGGATTCAAAATTATTCCACAAAAAACATACTGCAAGTAGCTGAATTTAACTTTGACTAAAATCTAACTAATTCCATTTGGTCAGTTATAGTGATTGGTTAAATTCTGACCTATATTTATCGAATATATATGCACCCGTAGCTCAACTGGATAGAGTGCTGCGCTACGGACGCAGAGGTTGTGGGTTCGAATCCTACCGGGTGTACATTAAAAAACCTCCTTTTGGAGGTTTTTTTGGTTTTAAGATTAATTAACACTGAGGAGTCTTCCATGAAAATATGTTTACTATTTATTACTGTAATCTATACTGTCATTGGTCAACAACTAAAATTTGACACAACCTTATTACCTTCAGATGCAACGACTGATAGTATAAAACATGTTGTTAATGAACTTTTAGATGCGATTAGTACTAGTGATTCAAGCAAAGCTGCAAAGTTGGTGTTAAAAGAAGGTCATGTGATGCGTGTATCTCAAAGGTCTGGTGATAAAAAAATATCATTTCGTTCGAATCGTACTTTTATAGAAGAGACAGGCAGTAGAACGGCAGAAATACTTGAAAGAATGTGGAATCCTGTAATTATTTATCGAGGTGATATTGCTGTTGCCTGGACCACTTATGATCTACATATCAATGGAAAATTTTCACATTGTGGTGCGGAAACATTTAACTTGGTACGAAAAGATAATACATGGTTAATATCTGATTGGGCTTATACTGTTGAACCAAATAATTGCGATGAGAGCCCTTTAGGTCCTTACCCGAATAAAAAATAAAGGAATATGAAATGAGTAAACCAACTTATAACGATGCAGATATTATGCTAAAATTTGTTCAATGGGGAGCTGCCTTGAAAATCGAGAAATCCTTGAATTGGATATGGAGCGAAAAGTATATAGATGATTATGCTGATTTTGTAAAGAAATATCCAGCGGGAAGCAAAGAATATGGTGAAGTTAAAAAAGTATGTGGTTGGTATGAGACGATTGGTACGCTTTATAAACAAAAACTATTCAATGAAGATCTTTTATTTGACTGGTTAGCTACCAATGTGCGATGGAAGCGAATTGAAAACTTTGTACAAGGGGTAAGAAATGAGATGGGTGAACAAAAAATGTATCAAAATTTTGAAGCTATGGCTAAAGCAGAGTTAAAAAGATCAAAATCCGCATAACTTTATTTAATTAGAATACATTATTTTTCACTTTAGATTGATACTTGTCACAGCATTCAATCACAATATTTGCTAAATTCGGACAATACATTATGGCATATATACGAAATATATTACTTTTATTAATAACTATAAATATTGTTATTGCACAAGATAACAGACCATCAGTGGCTGTTCTTGATTTCGATGCTAAAGGTATTCCTGCCTATGAAGCAGAAACTTTAACGGAGCGACTTCGATCTGAAATCGCCAATACGAATGCCGTTCGTTTAACTGACAGAAAACTTCTCGAAAAGATTTTACAAGAACAAGGGCTACAACAATCCGGTTGTACCACGGATGAATGTGCTGCGGAAGTAGGACAGTTATTGGGTGCGCAATTCATTATTAGTGGATCCATTGGAAAGCTCGGAAACTCATTTACTATTGATGCCAAAATGGTTTCCGTGACCACGGGAGCAGCTGAACGGGCAAAAACCGCGACGTATAGTGGAGAGATTTCTGGGTTAATATTAGAAATGGAAATCCTTGCTTGGGAGATTGTAGGTTTAAAAGCGCCGCAACGGTTACTGTTAAAACGCGGTGATAAACTACCAGAGAGCGATGATAAGGTCACTTTAGCAGTTCTAGACTTTGAACCGCGTGGAATTAGTTCACTCGAATCCCAAACATTGACCGATCGCTTTTCTACTGAGATCAATAATACCGGTAAGGCAATCTTAGTTGATAGAAATGCCATGGGTGAGATCATGCAAGAGCAAGGCTATACCGAAGCGGAATGCTCCTCAGAAGAGTGTGCAGCAGAAGTAGGTGCTATGCTTGGGGTGCAGTTCATGATCAATGGTGCTATTGGAAAACTAGGAGATACTTATACTATCGATGCTAAGATGTTTAGTGTGCAAACAGGAGCAGCTGAAAAAACAATTAATACAACTTATACGGGTAAAGTCGATGGTTTGATTACCGAGATCGAGATTCTAGCATGGGAGATAATGAACCTTAAACCACCCAAATCTTTACTAAAGAAACGAAAGGGTGGAAGTGCTCAAGTTGCAGATGTTCCACGCGGTAAAAGCAGATTTGGAGCTATGATGCGCTCCATGGTTGTACCAGGGTGGGGACAGCTTTATTCTGAACGTAAATTAGTAGGTTGGTCCATTTTAGGTGGTGAACTGGCACTTGGTGCGCTTGCTTTCTCAGCTTATAGTACCTATTCAACTGCCAATAGTGATCTAGTATCATTCAATGCACAATACAATAATGCCACCGACCCTGCTCAGATAGCAGACCTGAGATCCAAAACTTTACAAGCAGAAGCGGATCAAATCTCATCTAATGACCAAATGACTACTATGATCTATGCAGTTGGTGGGTTATGGGCGATCAATGTGGTGCATGCTTTTTTAACAGGACCAAAGTCTGATACGGCATCCAGAAAATCTGGATTTGATCTAGTCTATAATCCTGAAATACTTCAACCGCAATTAAGGTTCTCTATTGCGCTGGATTAAGCAATATATTATTCTCATTAGTTTTCTGTTCATCTCATGTGAGATTGTAGAACCTGAACTTGATAATCCCCTAGACACAGAAGCGAGTGCTGAAAAGGGAGTAACGCCTCCTGCCTTGGTATTTTTCCCAGATAATGTCTCTACAAACACTGGTGGGAATGCGGTGGTCAATATCTATGCCTTAGAGGTTGAAAATGTGGCAGGAATTGTGGTTAAGGTGAACTATGATAATTCTAAGCTCAATGTAGCTTCCGTGAGTCCAGGTAGTTTTTTTAGTGATTCGCAAAATCCGATCTTTATTTCGGAAGATAATCAGGGAACTTTAGATATTTATTCATTTTATATGGGTTTGGATAAGGTTAAAAGTGGCACCGGTCCCATTGCGGTAATCGTTTTTACTACGAAAGCAGCTGGATCTAGTCAATTAAGTATCGTGCAAGGATCTGAACTCTTAGATGAGAATGATGTGAATATTGAGATCAAAGGTTTGGGTAAAGGAGTGGTGAATGCGCAATA
>ENA-OREN01000515-OREN01000515.1-marine-metagenome-genome-assembly--contig:-NODE-515-length-55818-cov-4.228360_pt1 | contig 55818 bp, 66 predicted proteins | sample MGYA00248624_ERZ508555 | MGnify/ENA primary metagenome ERZ508555 (study PRJEB26222, sample SAMN06267773) | marine metagenome | isolation source: Saanich Inlet, British Columbia, Canada | place... | reverse complement strand
CATAAATTGTTGACTGTGGAAAACCACTAACAAAACTAACTTCTACTCCGCGACTACCAGTTTGCGCAGCAGCAAGTGAATTTGCACTTTGGTCAGGGTTCTCTCCAGCAGATATTTGTGTACAAGAACTTAGCATTAACAACATAGCTAAAGTTCCAATCAAAAGAAACATTCTACTAACACCAAACTTAGATCTAACCATCAATCAGATATAACCAATCCAAGGTTAATAAAGCTTTTTCTTAAGCCAAGGCGTATAGTTTGTTTATTTCACACCATTCCAAAGCAAATCAAAAAAAACTTTATACGTCTGTGCGAAATTTTGATCGTCTATTAACAAGCCATAAGGTTCTTTCCCATAACTAACCAAAAAAAAATAATTATTTAACACGCCATACTCTGTTTTAGTATCAATATCAACATAACAAACCTTTGTCAAAGGCATCTTCTCTCTAATTTTCCCCCATTTCTTTCCAGCACGATTAACCAAAATTTTCAATTTGACTTTATCTTTAATTCTCCTCTTATGAACTACTTCTACAAAAAAACCTTCTAATTTACTAAATGATTCCAGTGGTGCTGAAGCAACATAATATTCATCACCTTTTTTCCAAGAGTTCATTATTTCAGTATAAAGCGACTTAATTCCCCGAATACCTGTAAAATAACGAAAATCACTTAATTTAGAAATCCCGCTTGGTTTCACTTTCAATTTAGATATAAAATTTAACAGCTTTGTCTTCTCTGACGCAAGTTTTTCTTCTTTTTCAGAAAACAAGTTTGCTAAAGAATCTGGGTCACTTGCCCGAAAAACTTTGACATTATTAACTGTTTTAAAACTAACTAAACCTTTTTCTAACAAATTACTAAGTAACATATAAATTTGTGAACTTTGAATTTTTGTTCGTTTACAAATACCACCAGTTTTACTCTCCCCATAATGTTGCAAGTCTAAATATACTACAGCTTCTCTTTCTGAAAGGCCAGCTGATTTCAATGAGATCACATTTTTTTCCATTTTACTACTAATCTTATTAGTAGCAATTTTTTATAAATGTTTTGGGACCCAAACACTAAATGATAAACGCACTAATAGTCGATTATTTTGGAACCATTGCAGATCCAAATAGAGTTGATTCAATACTAAAACCACTTGCAACAGAAGATAGCTTTCAAGGCATTTACAAAGATGCTACTCAAAAAACCCTTGACTTAATTATAGCTGGTGATAAAGAGATAATTCAAGCAGTCAGAGATACTTTCTATCCTGGAGTGACCGATCTTTTTGACGCAGCCAAGTTAAGAGGACTTGACACCCAAGTCTATTCTAGTGGTCATGGCCCATTTATTGTGGAAAGTCTAAAATTAATTGGAGTAGAAACAAAGTTCATTGACCCAGACATAATTGGAAGCAAAAAAGAAGCTAGTTCCTACCAAAAACTAAAAAAACAAATGAAGTACCAAAAGATCATTTTCACAACAGATAGTAATGCAGAAGCAAAAGCTGCACTAGAGGGAGAAATTAACCATGTTGTTTTAGTAGACCCTTCTAACCCAGACTATTCAAAGGTACACCAATTAATTGAGGCTGCAAGTGCACTCAGGTAATCTAAAAAACATCAAATGGACAAAATATTTAGAGCGAGAACAAGAACTCTTCATATTTGCAGCATTCATGCAAACATATGGGCAACTCCTCAAACAAGAAACTGGTTTTGGCTTCGAAAAACAATTGCATTACTACAATGACACAAAAGGAATTTTCTACAAAGACCCCTGCGAGCTACAGGCTTGCAACAAACATTTCACAAACATCATCGAAAATGAACCTCAAAAGGTTAGTAAATGGATTCAAAAAGAACAAGAAATTCAAAAAAAACAGCACTTGCTCTTGCAGAACAAAAATCCAATCCAGGTCGTAAATAATTTTCAAAAATTGCTTCTTTATAACACAGTTATTCCTTACCGCATACTAGCAGCAATTCAATATTCAAATTTAAACAAGCAAAATCTCAAAAAAAAACTTGAAAAGATCAGATCTAAATCTTTATACTTAACATTATTTGAAAACATGATTAAACCTCTACTCCACAAAGTCCATCAAAAAATAAACATGCCTAAAAATCTACTATCAATGATGACTCCAAAAGAATTAATAATGGCCTTAGAAAAAGGTATTCTTCCTAGCAAAATTGAATTAAAGAAAAGAAAAAATGGTTGCCACTTTCACATCTCAAAAAATAAAATACAATTCTATTACAATAAACTAGATATAACAAAAAACACCACTAAACTTCCAAAAAAATTAAGTGGAAACATCGCATTCCAAGGAAAATCCAAAGGAGAAGTATCAATTGTAAATAATTTAAGTCAATTAGCTAATTTTCAAAAAGGAAACATTCTTATCTCAATCAACACAAACCCCGCACTTATTTCTGCAATAAGTAAAGCAAGTGCAATCATAACAGACGAAGGTGGATTTATGTGCCACGCTGCAATCATAGCTAGAGAATTAAAAATACCTTGCATTATAGGAACTAAGCACGCAACTAGAATTTTCAAAAATGGTGATATGATAGAAGTTAACGCTATAAAAGGAATTGTCAAAAAAATACACTTAGAATAACCTCAAAGTATAATCATCTACTACTATACTTAGTAAGCATTACCGCGCCATACGCTCCATTAAACCCTGCAGCTAGTTTTACCACAACACCACTCAATACACGCGAATCACGAACATAATTCAGCTCCGCACAATCTTCTCCAACCTGCCTGTCTCGCAAATTTGTTGCTGGAATTTTACCATGATATAATGCAAGTGCACATCCAGCTAATTCTAAAGCAGAGCTTCCTGCTTGCAAATGTCCAGTGCTTCCTTTAAACGAAGACACAGCTACATCCCCACCAAGTAATTTTCTAATCGCATGTGATTCTGCACTATCATTCATTAAAGTTGCAGACCCATGTGCATTCACATAAGTCACTCTCCTAGTGTTCACACCTGAACCCATAAAAACTGATTGTAAAGCGCGTTCGTATCCTTTTTGAGATAAATGAATTGGATTAACAACTCCAGCAAACTCTGTAACTAAAGAAGTATCTAATACTTCGCAATAAATATTAGCGCCTCTTTCTAAAGCATGTTGCAATTCTTCAAAAACTAATACCGCGCCACCTTCTCCTAAAACTGGTCCATCACGCCCATTTCCAAAAGGAAACATTCCTTCCAAAGAAGAACTAAATTCCTCATTTGAGTTAGCATATTGTCCAAATCCAATTGGTGCTTCAACTGCTCCCACTAAACTTACATCTCGACTTCCCTTCACAGCAGCAAACCCCTCTAAGCATGTTGCAATACCTGTCGCACAAGCAGTTGAAACAAATGCACTCGGGCCCTTTACACCTAAGGCTCTTGCTACAATACCTGGCAATGCATTACTTTGCGCTAAAGCACTACTTCTAAATCCCTTCGATAGAGATGATAAAATTCCTAAATCACCTGCACCACTACCCAAATATAAAGAAGCCAATTCTAACTGCGCACTAGTCAATCTAGCATCCAAAACTGCAGAACTTGCACAAGCAAGCCCAATTCCAAAACTTCTTCCAGCACTTGCGTGAGAATAATTATTTTTGATATGAGTAGCAACATCTTCAGGCAACTCAGCTAAATGATCAAATCCACCTAAACGTGAAAGTAAATTATGTTGGCCATCACTAGAACTATAGTTAGATTTACCTCCAACTAAGTTTTTCCAAAAACTTTCAGCAGTATTACCAATTGAACAAAACGGCCCAATACCCGTAATTACAACTCTTCTATTTTGCATAAAACAATCAAAATAAAGCGTTTTTAAAAAAGATCTTATCAAAAAACTAAAACTAAAAAAAACCCACAAAATAATCAAAAAGAAAAACTATCTTCTACGACTTGGTTCAATTGTAAACTTCTGCTCACTTAAAGCACTATAATCATAAACCAGTTCCAAATAAAGCGACTTTGTAATCGCTGAGCTAAGAGCACCATAACGGTATTCACATTTCAAATCTATACTTTTTTCATCTTCTACAAATTCATAACGTACTACTGAATCTATTTTTTCGCTCTCCCCTTCACCTTCAAAATCACAATTTTGCAAATCATCAGTAGTCAATTTTGCATCTTTAAGAGAGATAGTTCCAACTTCCCCACTACCTTTGTTTTCTATATGAAAATCAAAATACACTATTTGTTCTCTTTCAAATACATTTTCTTGAAAAGTAGTAATAGCAACAGGAGAATATTGAGAGTTAGCAGTAATTTCACTATCAATTTCAGGATTATCACAACCACCATATACATCGTACCCACTTGGGCTAATACACACAGCTTGGTCTAAAACTGTTGAATACTTGAATTCACTTTCAATAAATAAAGTCACTTCGTGATTAGGTTCTTGGCTACTAAGTAGGTTCGCAAATCCTTCAATCTCAATTTCCTGCGACAAAACAACTGGAGAATCTTCGTCATAAGCTAAAATTTCAAAAGATTCAGGATCTACATCTTGGATTTCTACATACCATTTGTCATAACCAAATACCCGAACACTAGCTTCGTGCATATCTTGCGAACCTTGATTTTCAATAGTCATCACTAAAAAAAAATCTGAATTTTCAGCAACTGTACTTCTTGGTAAAACATCAACACTTACAATTTTAGGACCAGCAAACTTAGAAGGATAACTAAGTTCGATATAATTTCCAGCCACATCATTACTTGAGCAAGAACTCAAAAACATTAAACCAAAAATAATCAAACTAATTACAAACACTCGGGTAAAAAGGTTAAAATTTCTAAAAACCATTATACTTCGCCCCCAGTACTTGTATCCCCTGAATCAACAGTACCTGAATCATCATCTAAATCAGTATCAACAACTTCTTCTTCCTCTTCCCACTCAACTTCAATATTTTCTGTACTAGCAACCATATCAAAGCGATAATCATAAACAAGCCAACCTTCAATTGTGTGAGGCGCTGCATTCTGATCAGCAATATCTTCTGCAAATGAAGAATCAATTTCCATAAAACAATTTGTCACAAACAATTTTTCTCCTTCTTCAAGTCCATCTTCAGATAAAAGAACATCTTCAGAATATCCATCAAAACATTCAGAATTATCTGTGTTTTGTTCAAAAGCATCATTATAATATATGTCATACCCATGAACATTAGTCAAAACACCAACAGCTCCCTTACGTCCACCTTCATAAAAATTTTCAACATTAAGAGTCGTAGTGATAGAAGCTTCACCAAGTTCAACTATCCCATCATCAACAAACACATTAAGCCTAGCAAACTCAGGAACTGATTCTGGAATCGTATCAAGCCCATGAAGTGAACTTTGTAATTGACTAATAATTTCAGCGTACTTATCTTCGTTAGATGTGAAAATAGGACTAATAAAAGAACGAGTTTCCATATCCAAAAGTTCTAAAGAAAATTTTACTGTCCATTTTCCTTCAATATCAGCTGTTGGTCTACATGAATAACTTAAATCATCAACGGATTCAGTAATAGAAACTAAGCCAAGAAATTTGTCAACTCCCCCCACAATTCCTTCAACTTCATCTTTTCCTTTTGTAAATTTACAAGAACTATCAATACTAAACGATTTTCCAGAAGGCACCACAATTTCTACATCAAACAGATATATTAATTTATTAAAATCCCCTTCAGCAACTACTGTTTGGCCACGACCCTCTCCTTGGTCTGCATACGCCAAGCTAACTTCTACGTAATTAATAGCATCATCGTACGTACTTCCACCTTCCTGTTCATCTCCTTGCAAAATTTCTTTTGTTTGCTCGTCGACGCATTCAACATGTAAGCCTTTTTCTTTTTGAACGTCATATTGCACATCACAGATTTTCTCTGCTTTAACTTCAGCTTCTCCTTCGTCAATACAATCTTGCGAATCGCCTCCACCAGACAAATCTCCAGCAGACTCAAAAAGACAATGAAATTGGATTGCAATTCTCTCCCAAGAATTTACATCACCTTCACTTAAATCTACTATCCTTGCTTGTTGGCTTGAGAGTAATTCATCCGCTGATGGGCCTTGTCCTGCCCATAAAAAATCTTCAGTAAAAGGAACATGTGAAGAAACAGCTAGTAAAGTTATTGTAAAAATAAGTAATCCTAAAATGATTGTAAAACTTTGTAAAAGTAAATTAGCATATTTGTGCCCTTCCCCAAAAGAACCAACAAAAATTACCGCAAAAGCAATCCACCATGGGAATGCCACTACAAATATTGAAACTAAGTCAGGAAATGCTAAACCAAACAAGGTTTCAAGAAGATCCAAAACAAATGCTCCTCCACCAACATCTAATAAAAAGATTATCCCAATAAGGATTCCTGAAAGCTCAGGTCCGGTTGCTTCTCCATGAGATGCATAAGCTGCAAAAAAAATCAATACAGCTGCAATAGCCCCATAAACTCCGATAAATAAAGCATCATAACGTGTTTGAAAAACAACCACCCATGCCAAAAAAAGCATTAGTGGAAAAAAAACAGCATACTTTGCTTTATCATATTTTTCAGAAACAATCCATGCTGCCAAAAAAGAAGCAACAACAGATAAGAAAAGTAAATATCCACTACTTATTCCTTGCTCTTGTCCAAAAAATTTCAAAAATCCAATTACAAGACCTAAAACAATCAATGCAAAAGTAGGAACTATCAAGGCTTCCTTACCAGTGCCTTGAGTACGCGACGATCTTGCTTGATCTTCTTGAGCTTTCGCCATTCGCGTCTCAGCTTTTGCCTGCTCTTTTAGTGCCTTAGCTTCATCACGTTGAGCTTTCAAATCACTTAAGGCACCAACAGCTGCTCCAGCAACAGGACCACCTTCGGCAGTAGCAAGAGCCTCCCCAATATCTTTAGCCAATCCAGCTTCCCAACCAGCACCCGGTGCTTCTTCTTCACTCATCCAAAAACCCTCTTTAATTGTCAACATAGTATCTAGCACAAACACTAGTAAAGCCATGTTACAATAATTACAAAACAAAGTTTCGAACATATATATAGTTTACGAGAAAACCACCTTCAAAGATTACAATAAACTTTATCGAAAAATATTAAAATAACTAAATTCACTAGGCTACATGTTTGACAAATTCGTTCTAATCTTTAAAGGTGGCTTTGCAGCCGAAGTAATAAGTAAACACGGCAACTTGTTTCTAAAAGGAAAAATGTTTGGAAACAAAAGTTCTGAACTAGAATTAAAATTGCTTCAATTCGGAAATGAAGTTCCAAAAAATGGAGTTAACCAAGCTAGCTTAATGGCAATTATCACAACAGGAAACTGTATTGAACAAAGAGCCACAGTAGAACTAGATAGTAAAAGCGTAAAAACCTCTAAGATAAAATTTGCAGCAAAAGTAATTAATGTTCACTAAACTAATTATTAAAATTTATAAAAAATAAAATATCTGTTTTTCTAACCAATTTCCACAGTAAGCTGCCTTACATCAAGTGTTCTAGTTGGAATGATTTTTACTGCATTGTTGCCAGTATCAATGTATTCAGAGATATCAAAAGCATACGAACTTGAAGTTGTATCGAAACTTCTTTTGTATCCATTAATTGAAACATATCCACGTTTAGTATCTCCTTCATCAGAAAAGTCCAGTGTTAATTCAACCCTATCATCACCATCATCAACTTCTTCAAACTCTTCTAAACTAAGTGAAAAATAATATGTTGGATATTCAATATCTTCAAGTTTAGACACGACTTTAATTCCGTAAATAGTATAATCACCGTCAACAGTACTAAATTCAACTGTATTTTGTCCAAGGTTAATTAGGCTAGTACTCAATTCAATTGAACCCATCTGAGCGTCACAATTAGGTGTCGCGCTATAAATTTCTTCATTGTTAACAAAGATTGTAAGTTTCCCATCCTCGCTTGGTGCACAATCTGGTTGGAAATTAAATTCCAATGTTTCTAAATTGTCATACTCAGTTTCAGAAATTTGAAAAGTTCCACTTGCGCTGCGAGAACTTAAGTCAAGTAGTTCACCAATAATTTTAATGTTCTCAAGTGAAGCTTCATTGCTGCTCCAAAATATTGCCCCAGGACCACTCAATGAAAAAACAATACTATTTTCCTCTAAGAGTAAATGATCTGCAATTTCTAAATTAATGTTTTGTCCAGAACTAACTGATTCATCAAGAAGTTTTTCTCCATTGAATTCTATTTGTAATCTGCCACCAGTAACTTCTGCTACTCGAAGGCTTAAAACCAAGTCTGAAGTAACTCCCAAATCATCAATACCTAAACTAAAACTTCCTTTCTCTTCAGAGAACATACTATTTTTCATGTAAATAGATTCCTTCTCTGCAAGAACAGAATCTTCTAAAGACGTAAAAATATTAACTGAAGCGAGTGTATGCTCAACTTCATCTTGTGATAAATATTTGATAGTTCCTGGAGTTTCTTCTAAAAGAATTTCTCCATTAATTTCCCCTGCGTCATCTGAATCTGAATTACTGCCAGAACTTGAACCAAAATCTTCACCTAGTAGTGCTGCTCTTTCATCAGGCTCAATTACAACAACATATCCGATCATGAGTATCATGATTAACATCAAAAGAACTGCAGCTGCTCCAGCTGCTTGCGCTTTACGACTACCTCTAAAAGAAGACTTTGTACCAACCATCCTGATAAACAAAGCAAATAACTGTATATAAAGATTGCTAAGTTTTAGAAATTATCTCAAAGAAACTAATCCCAATTAACAGTATAATCTGCAGTTCCAATCCCACTTGTAGTGTTATCACAATCATCCATTGCGTCAACAGCTACTTCAAGATTATATGTCCCTTCTTCCAAAGAACCTGAAAAAAGGTGTGGGCTTTCTGATAAAGATAAACCACCATCAAATCCCAAATAAACTGTATCTAAATCTGTATCCAAACTAGTATTTTTTTCATCAAAAATAGCAACATAATTTACATCCACTATTTCATATCTACCACAATTATCTTCACTTGTAGAATGGTCTACTGGCTGATCTATATCTACAGCAACTTCTAAAGCATCGTCATTATATTTACTAATACTAACTGTAACATTTCCAGTTTCAGGATCAACACAACTTGTAGCAAGCAAAGCTGAAAGTCCCATTCCAATACCTAATCTTACCATTATAATTACTCAAAAAGAAGCTATATTTATAAACATGACCCTAATTACTCCTTCAGGGAAGTAAAAAATACTTGAAAACCCTAATAAACTGCAAAACGAATATGATACTAAAATGAAATTACTAAGTCAAAACTACAAGGCAGGGATTGTCAAATTAAAAATAACCGATCGTGACGATTTGTGGTATCTAAGCCACATTATCGATCCTAGCGATAAGCTTACTGGAATCACAACCAGAAAAATCAAAATCGGTGATGGTGATAACGCTAAAATCACCAGAAAAACCTATCGCATTACAATTGAAGCAAAAACCCTAGACCTTCAACTTGATTCAGACACACTAAGAGTTAACGGAACTAATACCACTGAGCATGATGACATCCCAAAAGGCAGCTTTCAAAATATCTCAATAACAATTGATGACGAGATTACTATCCATAAACAATTCAAACAATATCAAATAGATAAGTTAAAAGAAGCCGCTAGTGACAAAAGTCCATTTCTACTTGCTCTTTTCGATCGTGAAGAAGCACTCATCGCAAAAACTACTAAGTTTGGTTATCAAGTTCTAACAGAACTAAAAGGGTCTAGCGAAAAAAAACATGAGAAACATCAAGCAACAGGAAACTTTTATTTAGATTTGTACAAAACTCTTTTGCAATATCAAAAGCGCAGCAATCCACAAAAAATTATTTTGGCAACACCTGCTTTTTACAAAGAAGATTTTCTAAAAGCTATTCCTAAAGATCCTAATTTCAAGAAATTGATTATCCAAGCTACAGTTTCTAGTGTTACTGAATCTGCAATCAATGAGCTTCTAAAAGATACCAAACTAAAACAAGTCATCAGTCAAAGTAGAGCCAGCCAAGAGATTAATTTAATGCAAGAACTCCTAAGTGAGATAGGTAAAGATGGCGCATACGCATATAGTAAAGACGAAGTGCAAAATGCAGCAAATCAAGGAGCGATTAAAAAACTTCTAATTACTACAAAACTAATTACTAAAGCAAAAGAAGATAGCAGTTACGAAGAGCTAGACAAGCTCCTAACTCTAATTGATAAAAGCAAAGGTGAGATTCATATCCTTAACTCAGACGAAGAATCAGGTAGACGCCTAGATGGACTCTCAGGAATCGCAGCAATTCTAAGATACAAACTAATCTAAAAAAACCTAAACTTCTCGAAAGTCTACTTCTGTCATTTCAAAAAATTCTTTAGTAAAATCAACGGCTTTTTGCACATCAAATTTTTTGCAGGTATAGATATCACAAGTAACAAATGGTTTTGGTTCGTCCCAAGCATACACATGAGTCCCTGAAGATTCCCAATGTACCCATCCAGCCCAACCATACTTACTAGATTTATTAGTCATAGGTTCTAAAAGTACTTTCATGCCAAGTTCCTTACCTAAACTATTAAGATAATGACATATCTTTTCACTAGTAACTTTTTCTTGGCAATAACCTTCAATTACTAAACGTTGCCGATAAATTTCTAAAGCTAAATTCCCTTGAACCATATTAAAAAAATGAGGAGACATTATAAAAAACTAACCATCAAAATATCACAAATTCGTAAATATAAGACATATACATTGCTTTCTAAAATCTGTTTTCTCGTCGATAAAATTCAGACATAGCTTATCAAAACTAATCCTAAACAAACCACAACCTTTTAATAGTAGTTATTTTTAATCATACATGAGTTAAAACAAATTAATTGAATCAAAAAAAGGGCACAGGTGGTACTGGTTTTGAAAGGTAATTCTAACCTAAAAAACTCTGCCCTACATAAAAAAACAAAAAAAAGGGGTTGTTAAAAATGATTGTAAAAGAAGACTTATTAGCACAATTACGAAGGTATTTTGATCTAAATTTATACGAAGTAAAGCTTTGGGCTGCACTTCTTAGTCGTGGTGTTTCTACTGCAGGAGAATTATCAGACATCGCAGATGTTCCAAGATCACGTTCATATGACGTTCTTGAATCTCTTGAGAAAAAAGGATTCGTAATTATGAAAACTGGAAAGCCAATCAAATACATTGCAATTCCTCCTACTGAAGTTGTTGATCGTGTAAAAAAGAATATGAATCTTCAAGCTCAAAACAAAATCAACAGATTAGATTCTATTAAAAATTCTGAACTTTTAGGAGAATTAGAATCACTTCACAAAACTGGAGTATCACTTGTTGACCCAGCTGAGCTAACTGGCGCAGTTAAAGGACGACATAACTTATACAACCACATGGATATGCTAATTAAAGGCGCAAAAACTTCTGTAAACATCATGACTACAGAAAAAGGATTCATGCGTAAAGCTGAAGGTCTTAAAGGATCAATGGCAAAAGCAAAAAAACGTGGTGTTGAAATTAAAATCGCAGCCCCTTTAAACAAAGAAAACAAAAAACACGTTGACGGATTAAAAGGAATTGCAACTGTTAAACATAACAAAGAAATTGATTCTAGATTTATGACAGTCGATGGACAGCACACAGTTATGATGACAATGGATGATGGGCAAGTTCATCCAAGTTATGATATGGCTATTTGGGTTAAAGCAGATTATATGGCAGCAGGTATGAATGGCATGTTTAATCAAACCTGGAAAGGCCTAAAATAAACCTTTTATAATTTCTTTTTTCTTTCTAATTTTTTATCGATAAAATCTGCCACAAATAAGTGCGCCCTTTGGAACAACACCACCAAACGGATATTCTATCTGCTTCACATCGTCCAAATTTCCACCTCTTGGTTTATGAATCGCTTGACCCATAGAAAAAGCATACATTTCAGGAGCATCAGCAATTAACCACGAAAACCCCAACCCATTTTCTCCATGACTACCAATTCGTTTGCCACTCAAAAATGCCTCTTTCAAAACAACCCTTCCTTCAGAATCTACAAATCCTGGCCCTGAATCAAGAATATAGACAGAGACCCTTCCTTGATAAGAATCTGCAAGAATTAAGCTTTTTCTAATTGAGGTTTCATCCACAGATGAAATAAACAAAGTTCTTTTCATAACATGCTGAATAATATTCTCTATTCCAAGAAACAAAAAAGATCCTAAATGACTAGGATAATTTCCAAAAGATTCCTCCCAATCCATAAAACAGGCTGGCCCTTTTGTTGTGAATGGTCTTCTAAACAAAACTCCTTCTCTTCCAGAAACTTTTTGAGCAATCATCTCATCAGTTAAATTAGGCAAATCTCTCCACATTTCAAAAACAAGTTTGTCAACGCTACCCTCACTCAGATCAAAGATCATGACCCTTCAAAAACAGACCCTATTTTTAAGCATAAACTACAAAAAAATCAATTTTAAGTTGTTATTCTCTACGTCTTATGAAAAACAGCAGGGTAATTTTATATATTATCTAAAACAAACTCCCACTATAATGAAGATAGATTCTCTAATAGCTAAATTACACCCATTAGAACGTAAAGTTCTTCCAGAGTTAGCTAAAACTACCTCTTTCAAAGAGTTAGCAAAATTAGCAGATCTTACAGAGATCGAAGTTATGCGAGCTCTTCAATGGCTTGAAAATAAAGGTGCTCTAACTTTAGAATCAATTGAAGACACATTCATTGAATTAGCTGATAATGGAGAAAAGTACGCAAAAGCCGGTCTTCCTGAAAAACAAATACTCAAATTTCTTGATAACACTTTCAAAGCTGCAGACAAATTGCTAAAAGAAGCAGACCTTTCAATGCAAGAACTAAATGCCTCTATTGGTAAACTAAAACGCCAAGGCGCAATTGAAATGCAAAGAGCAGCAAATGGTTTAATGCTTAAGGCCACTAAAGCTGCAAAAGAATTTTTGCAAACTGATACTATTGAAGAACTATTTTTACAAAAAGAATTCCCAATTAACGAATCCAAACTAACAAAAGATGATAAAGTTGCTATCAAAAATTTAAGCAAACGTCAAAATTTTATAGAAAAGAAAAAAGTCAAACATGTAAACATCAAACTAACCAACCTTGGAAAAAATCTCAGTAAACAAAAAATCAAACAAGATGTGATCAACAGGCTAACTCCGGCAATGTTAAAAGACGGTTCTTGGAAGAAAAAAGATTTTCGCGAGTACGATGTTGAGATCAACGTTCCAGAAAAATTCCCTGGAAAAAAACATTTTGTAAATCAAGCAGTTGACTATATCAAAAATATTTGGATTGAAATGGGTTTTTCAGAAATGGATGGAAACTATGTTCATTCAGCATTTTGGGACCTCGACGCATTATTTGTACCTCAAGACCATCCAGCTAGAGAAATGCAAGATACTTACTATCTAAATGGGAAAGCCAGTTTACCAGAAGGAAAAGCTCATCAAGACATTTACAAAAAAGTAAAGGCAGCTCACGAAAATGGTGCAGGAACAGGCTCCACAGGTTGGGGATACAAATACAGCAAAGATGAAGCAAGTAAAATTATGCTAAGAACACACACCACTGTACTTTCCGCAGAAACAATTTCAAAATTAAAAAAATCAGACCTACCTGCAAAGTTCTTTGCAGTAAATAAAGTATTTCGTAACGAAGCACTTGACTGGAAACATTTATTCGAATTTTACCAAGTAGAAGGAATTGTTGTTGATCCAAAAGCTAACTTAAAACATCTAAAAGGTTACTTAACCCAATTTTACAAAAAGATGGGTTACAGTAAAGTTAGAATGCGTCCAGCACATTTCCCGTACACTGAGCCTTCTGTTGAAGTTGATGTTTATCATCCTGTGAAAAAACAGTGGGTTGAACTTGGTGGCGCAGGGATATTTCGTCCAGAAGTTGTAAAACCATTACTTGGAATTGATTGTCCAGTTCTAGCTTGGGGCCAAGGTATGGGGAGAATCATCAGTGCATACTGGGGCATAACTGATATTCGAGATTTATACAAAAACGATTTAAAACAATTAAAAGAAATGAAGATGTGGGTAAAATAAACAAACTTACTATAACTTCCAAAATAACAATTAAAAAATGCCAACCGTAATATTTAGTAAATTAGAACTTGAATCGCTCATCGAGAAGAAACTTCCTCTTGAAGAGCTAAAAGATCGTATCAGTATGCTCGGAACAGACTTAGAACATATTGAAGGTGATGAGATCAAAGTAGAAATTTTTCCAAACCGACCAGATTTACTTTCTCAAGAAGGGTTCGCAAGAGCACTTGCTAGTTTCATAAATGCCAAAGGCAAAACTGGACTAAAACAATATAATGTTGAAAAACCAAAAAAACAATTAATTCTCAAAAATTTACCACCACAGTGGCCTTTTGCTATTGCTTTTATCGCTAAAGGATTAAATTTAGATGCTGAAAAAGTACGTGACTTAATTCAACTCCAAGAAAAGATAGGAGTTACTATGCTTCGTAACCGTAAAAAAGGCGGAATTGGCCTTTATCCTCTTGAAAAAATTCATTTCCCAATCACTTTCGAAGGAAAAAATCCTAAGGATATTAAATTTCAACCATTAGATCACAATAAAATTCTTACAGCAAAACAAATTTTAGAAGATCACAAAAAAGGAAAAGAGTATGGTCACTTAATGCAAGACTGGAAAAAATATACTATTTTCACAGATGCAAAAAAAGAAATTATGTCCATGCCCCCAATTATTAATTCAGACATTGTTGGAAAAATCGATACTACTACAAAAAATCTTTTTATTGAATGCACAGGTAACGACCTTAAAACAATCACTAAAGCAATTAACATCTTTGCCTCTAGTCTTGCAGACATGGGTGCAACTTTAGAAGCAATTGAAGTTATTGGTAACAAAACAACAAATAACAAACTCATAATTCCAGATCTTAACCCAACAAAAATGCCACTAGATCTTCCAAGAATCAATAAACTTCTAGGGCTAGAACTTACAATTAAAGATGCTAAAAAATGGTTAGAACGTATGGGTTTTGGCGTAGAAGAATCAAAAAATAAAGACCAGCCAGCAACAGTTCTAATCCCAGCTTATAGAAACGACATCCTTCATTCAGTAGACTTAGCCGAAGATATCGCTATCGCTTACGGCTACGAAAATTTCACCCCAACTATTCCTGATGTTGCAACAATCTCGCAGCCTAACAAACGTGAAGTTTTTGTAGAAAAACTAAGAAATCGTCTTATCGGCTTTGGCTTACTAGAAATAAAAAATTATCACCTAATCAAAAATGAAGAAACTACTATCTCTATGAATAAGCCAAATCTTGATACAGTAAAGTTAGCAAACTCTCTTGGTGACCACAACACTTTACGTCCAGACCTAATCTCAAGTTTACTAAAAACATACACAATCAACGCTCATCATGAATATCCACAAAAAATTTTCGAAACAGGTAGAACTTTCAATTACGAAAACAAATCCCACTCTCCAAAAAATACTGACACAGGAATTTTAGAATCTGAACATCTAGCTGTTGGCCTTTGTAGTGAAACCGCTGACTTTACAGCAATCAGGCAAGTGATGGATATGATTGCACGTGAAACAGATACAAAATTAGAAATAAAAGAGCCAACAACTCAATCCCAAAAAACACTTTATCCAGAATTCATCCAAGGACGTGTTGGAGAAATAATCTTAACACAAACAATTAGTAAAACAAAACAAAAATCTGTCTCCATCGGAAAACTAGGGGAAATCCACCCACAAGTACTTGATAATTGGGGAATCAAAATGCCAATAGTAGCATTAGAACTTAATGTAGAACTTCTTCTAAAAGCAGTACAGCAAAACAATAAATAAAAACAACAACTCTACTAAAAATTAGCACGTGCATTTCTAAGAATCCCTTCAAGTTGTGATTGATTTGGATTTCTAGGAAGTTCAACTTGCCTTCCACCAACAGATGCCAAGTCACGATTCATTCGAACAACTGCACCTTGCATCAAATCAATTAACTCTTCTCGCGTAGGATTCTTAGGGACATAATTATTATTCACAATTACTGCATCAGCAAAATCACGTGTTGGCAAAACAAATTTTCTACACATCTCTTCAACACGCCCAGCACCAAAATACTTCAAAATTATTTCTTTAGGCAGTTTCCCACGCCCGCCTTCTTCAACAGAACGTGAGTCACGATCAATCCTTCGAGGAAGAATTTTATTATCATCTGTATGAACATATAACTTCAAATCAGCCATTTCTTGTAAAACAGGATCATGTAAAGCAAATAATCCTTCAATTAAAATCACTGGTGCAGGAGCAACCCTAACTAATTTTGAATTTGTATACCCTGCCTGATTACCAGTCCCAAAAGTATAAGCTGGCCTAAATGTAGTTTCACCTTCCAAAAGGTGTCCTAAATTCAAATTAAGCCAATGAAAATTTATTGTATCTGGGTGGTCATGGTTATTCCAATAATCTAAATTTTGTAATCCTTCAGGAAGCCCATCTTTTTTTCCACCTAAATAATAATGGTCCATGCCTAAACTCATAACGCCTGATTCTTCACCATACTCTGCTTTAAAAATATAACTGCCTTTCAACAAGTGTACTTGTCCCAGAAGCTGTGCCACCACCAATCAAGATCAAAGTTGGTTTAGAATTTAGTCTTACTCCTTCAATATACATTCGAAGAGCATTTTCTCCCTGTCCAAATGAATTATATATTCCTTGCATAACCCTCTCAAAACAGGCCTCTTTTAAAAACTTAATTTTAATTAAGTTCAAAAATTTCATTTTTGTAACCTAACATCAAAAATACTAACTTTAAGAATTATTTACAATTACAATATCTGCTCTTTCTTTTTGTGGGATTACATGCATTTTATACTCTTTAAACGCATACTTCTCCCAATAAGCACGTGTTTGCTCTTCACTTCTTTCTCTTTCTTTCAAATCACGTGCAATTCTTCTAGATAAGCGTACATCATCATCGGCATCAACAAACACCCCAAAATCTACAAATTCAAGCAACTGAGAATCAAGCGCATGCACCCCCTCAATAATCAAAACTGATTTAGAATACAATTTATGAGAACTTTCCTGACATCTATACCCAATTCCTTGTTTGGTATACAAAAAATTCGGACGTAAAACAAAATTTCCGAAGAGTAAATGCCTAACATGTTCTAAAAATAAATCCATCTCAATTTTCCACGGAAACTCTTCATCTTTTTTGAGTTCACCAGTTTTACCACAATACTCTTCATTTTCATAATAATGGTCCATCTCTAATATTTCAACTGACTCTCCTCTTGTTTCAAAAAAATCCTTTAGTTTCAAAGAGATTGTTGTTTTTCCAGACCCAGTTCCACCACAAACAGATATCACGCATGGACGTTTTGAATTTTCATCACTATTATCATTTCTAAAACTAAAATAACTTTTCAAAACCAAAGAAAAAGCTTCCTCAAAATCATTAAATACAATTGACATAAAGGTAAAAAATAAGCTTTAGTTATAAATATGCTACGTAAACAAAACAGCTTCAAAACCAATTCTATTATATACTTTAGCTCACACAATAAACATACCAAAATGGAACTTTTTTTGCAAATTATCATCACTTTTTTCATAGGAATAGCAGCAGCAATTGTAGGAGCAATAACTGGTGGTTCAGGCCTAATCACAATCCCAGGCATGATTTTAATTGGGGTGCCAGTAGAAATAGCAATCGCAACTACTAGAGTAGGAACAATAGCACTCAATGCAGTATCTGCTGAAGTCTACGCAAAAAAACACAAAATAATTTGGAAATATGTAATCCCTTTAAGCATCCTAGGAGTTATCGGATCCTCAATTGGAGCACTACTTCTAATAGATTTTAATAAAGACATTTTAGAATTGGTTGTTGGAATAATCATCCTAAGCCTTCTCCCAATCATCTATTTAGAAAAAAATATGGGCATAAAAGATGTTGAAACATCAAAATTAAAACATATTATTGCCTATATTTTATTATTCCCAGTATACATTTTCGCTGGTTTTTTCGGAGGAGGAGCAGCAATTTTTGTAAACACAATCAATGTTGGTTTATTTGGAATCACTTATATCGAATCAAATGCAACTTCTAGAATCCCTTGGCTAATTATCTCTATTGTTACTTTCACAATTTTTGCTTTTTCAGGGTTTATCAACTACGCATTAGGAATTTCTCTAGCACTTGGTATGGTGATTGGGGCATACATTGGAGCACAAGAAGCAATGCATAAAGGTAATGCTTGGGTAAAAATAGTTTTTGTAGTAGTTATCCTAGCCAGTGCGACAAAACTACTCTTCTTCTAAAATTAACAAGAAATCAAATTATAATCATTTTCTAAAAATAAAAATAAAAAAATTATACTAAAACTTAAGAGCTACACCAACAAGAAAAAGACATCTCTTCCTCTGGACCAAGTGCAATTCCAGCAGTAGTAGCTACTGAAGAACATTCATAAATTGTTGTTTTATCATCTTCTAAATAATAAGCTTCATATTCATAATCATATCTTTTACTTATAACGTGTCTTTCCATAAATTGACATGAAGAATACTCTTTGCCTTCACAAACTTGGTTACAAGTTTGACCTAAAAGAGTATTTACTGGTTCCTTTTGGAAAACGCTCTCTTGAAATTCTTCCTTGATGCTAGTTGTTTCAACTGAAACTTCAGAAGTTGAAGTTTGTGACAATTTTGTACTATCAAACTTAACTGCTTGGCCCGTTGTACTAACTTCATCAAATAAACCACCACTAAAATTAACTATCAATCCAACAACGGCTACTAAAATCACAGCCCCTAAAATAATTCTATTTATTCTTTTATCATTTCCCATAAAAATCACCTAAATTATAATCGCGCAAAAAGCGAATAATATAAAATAACTAGAAACAGCTATATAAAAGTTATTCAAAAATTAAAAAAAATTAATTAAAATATAAAAATCAGTAAACACGGTCGTGTAATTCAATCTTAGAAGGGTCAATCTCTTCTTTTTTCTTAGCTTCAACTTGAACACGATTAGTTCCGTCTTTCATTTCTTGAACCGTTTTTTTGAAAGCTTCAACTTGTTTATCAGTTAAATTTTCAAATCTATGATAATTCTTTTTGATAGAACGCAAAAAACTATTTTGTTCATAATATTCTGTTGGAATATCAAACATTGGACCAAGTTTAGGGTCATCTACTTTTTTCAAAACAATTGCTTTTTCACAATCCCAACATTCAACCCAACGTGACCTACGTGTAGCAATCACGAAATTCTTTTTACATCTAGAACATTTTTGTTTAAAACTAATTGCCATACAACACTACCAAAAGCCCACTTTATAAGCCTTTACCAACAAACAAAAAAACATCACTTTTTACCAAAAACTAGTTCTTTAATCTCACTACCACTAAATTCGTAATATTCCCCTTGAGCAAGTTCAAACTTACTAAGTTCTAATCCACCAATAGCTACTCGCTCAAGTGCCATACATCGGTTCCTAACAGCGCCAATCATCTTACGAACCTGTCGATATTTTCCTTCTCTAATTGTCAAAAAGATTTCATGATCCCGCAATATTTCAACATGAGCAGGTTTTGTCATATACGTATCATCATAAACTTCAATTTCAACTCCCATAGAAAGCATTTCAGCTTGCTCAGTGTCAAAACGCTTCTTAGTCAAAATGCGATACTTTTTAGCAACTTTATCTTTAGGTTCAAGTACTTTAGATCCAAAAGCTCCATCATTAGTAATTATCAAAAGTCCAGTTGTAGGGATATCAAGTCGTCCAACAGCAAACAAGGTGTTCCACGCTCTTTTAGCAGGCTCTCCTTCGCCAAGTACTCCTAGTGGAATCAATTCACGAACATCTTTGTATTTGTCTCCACGCTGGCAAGAATACGCTTGAGGTTTATTAATAATGAAATAGCGAAGTGCCGGGAGCTCTACCTTAACATAATCCAAACAAACTTCTCGTGTATTAGGGTTACATTGAAAATTCATATTCTTAGTTACTTTTCCTTCAACACTAATGCGACCTTCTTTAAGTGCTTTAATAATTCCAGATTTTCCTTCAAAGAGCCCACTTTTACGTAATATCTGCATTAATGTTAATTTTGCCATAATGTTTGAAAAACAACACTCTTTTTAAAACTCTTTACCTTAAAAAAGAGGTAACAATGAATTCAAAATTAAAAATATATTTCGCAGGGTCAATTCGTGGGGGTAGGGGGGACGCAAACCTTTACGCGCAGATCATAAATTTCCTAAAAGAATCTGGGGAAGTTCTTACAGAACACATTTCTAACAGTTCTCTATCAAACCAAGGTGAAAACCTCAATGAAAAATTCATTCACGACAGAGACATTTCTTGGCTCCGTGAAACTGACATCCTAATAGCAGAATGCACAACACCTAGTTTAGGGGTAGGTTACGAAGTAGGAAGAGCGCTTGAATGGGATAAACCAATGCTCTGCCTTTACAGAATAAAAGAAGGCAAAAATATTTCTGCCATGATTTGCGGTAATCAGAACCTTAATCCAAAAGAGTACAAAAATTTAGAAGAAGCAAAAGAGATCATAACAAAATTCATAACAGAAATAAATGATAAAAAAATAAAATAAAAATAAATCAACAAACCTAAGCTTGTTTTTCTACAAGTGAATCAGCTAAGTCTCCAGTTGGTTTAACTGTTGATTTTGGAACTTCCTTAACAGCTTCTTTTTTCTCAGCTTTTACTTCAACCTTTTTCTCGGTTTTAGCTTCTGCCTTCTTAGCTGGAGCCTTTGCAGGTTTTTTAGCAGCAACAGGTTTAGCAGAAGACTTCTTCTTACCATTACCTTTCACTAACTTCTTCTTCAAAGTTCGCTCGCCAGTTTTTCTAGCTTTAGTAGTCCAAACCTTTAATCCAGCAGCTTCAAAAACTTTTGAAACTGCGCTATGGTCTGCTCCACTTTTCAAATCAACTGTTTCAGGTAGTGGTTCTAAATGGTTCACACTAACCTCTCGGCGTCTTGTATTACCGTCAACCAAAACTTTTCCGTTATTAACTGCGCTAAGAACAACGCATTTACGGCCAGCATCACGGCCAGCAAGTTTTACACATAATCTTCCTACGTTAAAAAGTGACATTATTGTTCACCTCCTTGAGTTGCTTCTGACTCTGTTGCTTCAACGTCAATAACTTCTGTTGCTTCAGGTCCTTCCACATTACTAGTTTCATATTCCATTCTTGCTTGTTCACGAATAACTACTCGCATACCACGGCTACTTAAAACTCCACCATATGGACGTTCAGGTCTACGTGCACTTTTAGATAACTTACCTAATTTTGCTGGTCTTTCTCTTGGGACACCACTAAGTTTTGTTCCAAAAATAGCACATTTAGATGCACTTGGTTTTCGTTCACGATAGTGAATAGTTGTTTTTCCTCCAGGGGTTTTTACAAAAACTTTTCTGTATCTCCCTGATTTATGTTTTCCTGCTGGCATATTTATTCATCTCCATATTTACTATTATGATTTTTTACTTATCATAAACCCAAAAGAACTAAGAATCAACATTAAGACTAATATTTCAAATCTCTAAGCTGCCCAAGTTACCTTCTGGCCTATCCTATAAGGATAATAACAAAACCACTATTTTCTTTATAAATGTTCTTGCATAAGAAGCAACATCTTAAAAAATCTTTTTATGGAGATTAGAGTAAAAAAACTAAAAAAGAAAAAATAACAAGAAGAATCTAATGCAAATCAAAGATTCTACGCAAACTCAAACTAAATATAAGTGATAGCACAATGTAAATTGCAAGCCAACCAGGTTGCCATCCAAAAATTGCAAAACTTCCAAGTGGACGTAATTTCTCATATCCAATACTTATTTGTTCAATGTCTGAATTACTAAAAACTGCAATTTGTTCTGAATAATCTAAATCTGTTGTAATTAAAACATCTTTAGACTCTCGAATCTCTGCTTCGCCGCCAGCATCAAGAACTACATCAAAATCATAAAGTCCCTCAGCTGCTGCGCGTAATCGCCAAGTAGCCATTCCTTCAGAATCAATCTCTTGACTAGCTTCACTATTAGCAAACGCTAATCCTTCACTGCCAATATCACCTGATTCAATCAAGTCTAGTACAGTGGTCCCACTAATCCCTTCAGCAAACTGAGCACTCACTACAAAACTTTCACCTGGATAAATTGGTTCAAACGCAATAGCGCCACTCATCCATCCAAAAATAAGTAAAATTGGAAGCATAGTAATTAAAGTTGGTTTCATAGAGTGTTTCATATACTCCATGTTTTTACTCATAGCTTCTTTTTGCACCTTCATCATCTGTTCAGGGTGCTCACGTAATTCTTTCATTCGCTTTTGAAAATCTTTTTGTTCCTGTTTTAGAATTTTCATCTTAGCTTGATCAGTAAATTTCCAATAAGCGCCAGTTACAATAATAGTGATAATTAATGCAATTACTACTATCCCAACTAAGGGACTCCAATTTAGAAGTGGAGAAAAGATCGGGTCAAATATCGGGTCAAGTAGAGCCATATAACTCTTAGGTCTTCATCTCTGCCTTATAAATATTATGGACTTTCACAATTATAACAAAATCAAAAATACAATCTCTAAAAAATAAGAATCACATCAATAATTAGAATAAAATAAAAAAATCTACTCCATCATTTTACGAAGAGCTGGGTGCATATCCATCATGTGTTGTTTAGCAATCTCTTCATAGAGTTTGTATACAATCATAACTGCAAGTAAAATTCCAGTACCTTGACTTAAAGCTCCAGTTAGGTCTGCAAGCGCAGCAAGTAAACCAATAGATAATCCACCAACAACGGTAAGTGGCCAAATATAACGGCTAAGTATTCGCTCCAAAACGCGCTGATCACGTCTAAACCCTGGGATTTGTAATCCACTAGCCATAATTTGTTTAGCTTGACTAGCGGCATCCATATTTGCTGTTTGTACCCAAAAAATTGAAAACACCATTGATCCAATCATCATAATTCCTGAATACACAAATACTTGAATTACATTAGTCCAAGTAAAACTTCCAGTGATAATTGCCCGAACAACATCTGGCGCGTAAATCCATGCTACAAGCCCACTTACTGGCGTACTTCCACTAAAAGTACCAAGTATTGGCCAACCTAGGTTTGCAAACAAAGTTGCAAGTAATTGAATGTTAGCAAGTAACGCAGCTACTAAAATAACTGGAATGTTTGAAGTATAAAAAAAGTTAAGTGGCCATCTCATACTATGTCCTCGTACTCTTCCAAAAGATAGCGGAATTTCTACTTTCATAGACTGACCATATACACAAATTGCAAAAACAACTACTGTTGAAACAATTCCTGCAAGCATCAAAAGTGCAGTTGTGATATCACCATTCCCAAGACTTTGAAATAATGCTGGGATCGCTCCTGCTGCAATATCTGGGTTTGTTGGTGATGGTAAAAAGTTAAACGCTCGAATAAAAATTTGTTGTGCTACTCCTGCTGCAATAAACAAACTAACTCCAGAACCAAAGCCCCATTTAGAGACAACTTCGTCCATAAACATAATTAAAATACCGCCAATGAATAGCTGTACAATCAAGATTATTTGAAACTGCCAAAATAATGATGTTCCAGCATACGCAGCTGACGGAGCAAGTCCACCCATCATAACATAAATAATTGCTTCAAAAAGTGTAAAAGACACTGCTATTACTTTTTGTAATGCTTGAAATTTTACTCTTCCATCAGGAGTAGTAGTATCTATTCCAATAATTCCAGTTCCTGAAAGAAGTTGTAAAACAATGGATGCTGTTACAATTGGACCAATTCCAAGTGAAATAATAGATCCAAAACTAGCTCCTAAAATAATTGATAAAAATTCGAATTGTTGAAGTGCATTTTGTCCTAAACCAAATAAAGGAACAAGTCCTAAAACAAAAAATATTACTAGAATTATACCTGTCCATTTCAACTTCTCTTTAAATGGAAGCCTTTTTTGTGTAGGGCCTTTAACTTCTGGCCACAAATTTGAAACAGTTTCTAAAAATCCCATAATACATTACCTTGCGAGTCTTGTGTTTATTAAGCTTACTGTATAAATAAAAGAATTACTCATAATAAAATAAAAAATACCTCTAAGCTGAAGCCTTTTTCTCAGAAACATCACTTGCAGTAGATTCTTCTTTTGATTTAGAAACTTTTACAGTCTTAACAGCAATTAAACTAACGGATCCTCCAGCGGCTTCTACTTTTTCTTGTGCACGTTTACTCACTGTTGCACAATTCAAAAATTTAACCTTAGAAACAATTTTTCCAGATCCAAGCAATTTTCCAAATTTAAGAGCTTTCAAATCAACACTGAAAACTCCTCCTTCTGATTTTGCTTTCCCAGCTAAAACTAAATTTTCAAGTTTCTCCTGGTCAAAATATGACATATTAACTCCAACTAAATTACTTCCTAAAACAGAGTTGTGGTGTGAAGTGAATCCACGTTTTCCCCCTCTAGCTCCAAGTACGTTACCAATTCCTGCTTTTTTCTGACCAGCACGTTTACCTGATCCTGCATTCCCTCGGCCACCACGGCTACCAGCGCCACGACGTTTTTTACGATGTCCAGCCCCATGATAATGTGATCCTCGATATTTAGTAACTTTTTTTGTTTTTCGAACTACCATTTTTTTTTCTACCTAATAATTATTATTTAATTAACAAACTATATACCTAAATCATCCTTTTAACTAAATCAGCCATAGCTTCAGCACGATTTCCAAGAGCTCCACCTGAAATAAATGGCCGTTTAACTCCTGCTCTACCAAATCCTTTTCTTGGTGGGTTTAAACGAAGTACTTTTTTGTATTTTTTACCGTTAACTTCTACAAAATTATATTTGTATTTCCCTTTTGAATCAGTTTCTCGCCCGTGATATTCTTCTCCGCGCGCCTCAACAAGAGTATTATAATCTGAATCACTAAGTGGACCCCATGTAACATAATCTTTTGCCTTACGAAGCATTCCTTGAATTGAAGCATTCATTTCAACTACAACACATTGATTTACTCGACGAAGTCCTAAGTTCCAGATAGTTTGTTTGATTTCTCCTCGAACTTTTACAAGTCCTCGAACTAATACAATAGCTACCTTACCTGAGACTAAAGCTGAAGCTTTTTCAGCAGCTTTAGGTTCTACTACTTTTGCACTTTGTTCTGTTTGTTCTTTTGCTTCTGCCATTTATTATGCCCTTTTATCATTTATCTTAATATTATTGAGATGCTTTAACTTCTTCAGCAGGAATCGCTACTGATTCATCAATTATTTTTTTATTACTAGCAATTGCTCCTTCAACAACACCTAATGCTTGAACATGTCTTTCTTGTACTTTCATTGCACTAAGATTTCGAAGTGCATCCATACAAGCCTGAACAAGATTAACTTTTGTTTTAGTCTGACCTTTTGTTTTACTCCATACATCTTTAATGCCTGCAGCTTCTAAAATTTTTGCACATTCTTTTTCAACACAAAGACCTGTCCCTTTAGGTGCAGGAAATAATGTTAATTCACTAGATCCACATTTTCCTGTAACTGCAAAAGGGATTGAATTAGCATCAGCTTCTCCTTCCCAACTTCCACAACCACGTCGAACTTTAATTAAGTTCAATTTAGCTGCTTTACTTGCCTTATCACGTGCTGGAACTGTTTCTCCGCTTTTTCCAAATGCAATACCTACATAACCATTCTTGTTTCCAACAACAGCGCAGGTTGTAAATTTGATTGTATTTCCTTCTTTGGTCTTCTTTTGAGTTTGACGAAAAATCCTACGTTTTCCACCACCAAACTTACCTTTAGCCTGACCAATTAAAAGTAATTCACTATATAAGTCACTTACAAGCATATCAACTATTTCAGCTTCCATAATTCTATGGCCTGCTTCATAAATTTGATCAAGGCTTGTTATTTCACCGGCTTTAACTTTAACACCAAGTTCAGTTCCTGGTTTCCAAGCTTCAAGAAGTTCCTCACGAGTAGGTCTATTAGAACGCTGCCTTGGTCTTCTTGTTTGTCTTGGTTTTCTTGATCGTTGTTGTTCTACCATTGTTAATTATAATCTCCTTACCTTTTCCAATTATCCACTAATTGCTTTTTTCACACTTTCAAAAGCTTCAACCATTTTTGTAGGGTCAGCACCTTGTGAAAGTATTCCACTATAACGTTTTGCAAAAAGTTCTTTACTATCAGCTTGCAATTTAACTGCAAAATCTACCAAAACTTTTCCTGAAATTTTTTCTTCTTTTGGAAAAATTTCTGCGCTTCCATGTTTTATTGAAAGTCCGCCATCAAGCGCCCCTTTAAGTAAAGCATAAAGTTTTCCACCTTTTCTTGGTGTAGCAAATCCAGTATCTAAAATTAATTCAGAACCAACTCCTGCAGACTTTGCATTTTTTGCAAGAAGCAGACCCACTAAATAAGCTGCGCTATAATTTTTAAGTGAATATTTCCAACCAAGTTTACGAAGTGCACTTGAATGTGCTTGAGCAATAACCTTGTCTCCTTTTGGTTCAAAAACAATTATCTGAGAACTTACACTACTGTTACTCATTCGAACAGTCAAACGAGCTTTAGAACTAAGAAGAAGGTGTAACCTTTTCTTATAATCTGTTCTTCCTTCTCTTTTTCTACGATATGGGATGTTTCTTGCTTTGTGATCTGCCATTTTTATTTCCTTTTTGTGCAAAGTAACTTTAAATTTCTAAGCATCCTTTATTTTAAATTATTTTTTCTCAATATTCTTAAGCTGCAGCTTTTGTTTTTTCTGTTTCACGAGCAGCTGTAAGTTTATTTTCTTCAATATACAATTTCATGTGACGTTTATTACGAAAATATCCACCTTTACTTTTTTGGTAAAGTTTTCTATAATTAGTAGCGTTTAAAACTTCTTTTTCTCGAAGTAGTTTTAAAAATTTTCGTAAAGTTCTAATTTTTCGCATCCAAGTTTCTTTCCTAGACACGATACTTGTTGAAGATCCTTTTTTAGATCCTCTTCCTTTTTGTCTACCTTTTCTTTTCTGCGCCTGGTTTTTACGTGCACCAGCTCTTGAATGTGCGGAAGTTTTTCGGACACTGATTTTCCCAATAGCAATTAATCCACGAAGATCACTTCGAGTAATAGCTTCTTTAATTTCACTAAGTGCACTCTCATCAAAAACTACCTTCTTAGGTGATATTTTCAAAATCCGTGCTGCTAGTCTTTTTCTTGGGTTCATTTTTTTCAATCCTCAGTAAAAATATTAATTTGTTGATTTAGCCTCAGCAGATTTAGCATCTTTTTCTTCAGTTTTTTCTGCTTTTTCTTTAGACTCTTTTGCCTTAACTGCTTCTTTAGCTTTAGTTTCGTGGTTTTTTGCTCTACTTACTCTGCCTTTACTTCGCTTAGAGACAGCTTCACTACATTTTTTAACATAAGCTTCTGCATTTTTCATATTAACTAACATAAATTTTCCACTAGCCGCAATCCCAGCTAATTTCATTTTTTTACGCATTCCAACTTTTCCGCCAAAAATAATTGCAACTTTTGAAGCGTCAAGTCCTTCAAAATCTTTTTCATTATTCACAACAATTGGGACTTTCCCATCAAGTACAAGGCCTCGAACTGCTTTTGCACTCCCATATCCTGGGTGAGGCATACCTGGCCTACCCTTGTGGCATTCCCTAACTGGAGAATGTTTTCCACGCGGTCTTCGCCAACGAGCTTTAATACTAGCTTTAAATTTGGATTCTTTTTCAACAAAATTCAAACCACGTTTTTGTGCCTTCCTTTGAGCTAAAAGACGCGTTACGTCCTTAGCACTAACTTCTGATTTTTGGATTGCCATTTTAACTTAAATCTCTCCCTGGTTTTTTCACAATATAAATTCCGTCTTGAAAAATACGTCTATCTTTGTTAGTAATTCTACAAAGCTGCTCTATTCTACCTGTAACAAGACCTACTTTTTCACGACTAACACCAGTAACTTTTACTTCAGTGCCACTTACTTTTACACTAACACCCTCTACAAAAGAGCATTCACGTGGATGTTTTTCACCTAAAAAGTTTTTAACTACAAGTTTGTTCCCACTTACAGAAACATTCATTGGAAAATGCCCACTACAAATTTTAAGTTTATATTCAAAAGGAGTTCGAACACCTCGAAGCATATTTTTAACATGTGCTAAAAAAGTACTTAAAATACGTTTTTCTCGCTTACTGGCGTTAGAACAACTAAGAGTAACTTTCCCACCATCTGCAACAATACCTACACCAGGATAAGAATATTCTCTTGAATCTTCTCCTTTTGGGCCTTTAACTGTAACAAGAGTATCTGCTACATTTACAGTTACCCCTTCAGGTATTACCATTTCAGATTTAATTTCTGCTTTCATAATAATCACGTTTTCATCTATAATTTTTATCTAATTAATAGCAGTATGCTAAAAGCTTCCCACCAATTTTTTTCTCTTTAGCACTATAATGAGTCATAACACCTTGAGAGGTTGATACTACAATCATTCCAAAATCTCTTGCAGGCAAATAACGCTTTTCCCATTTAGTAAAATCGTGTGCGCCTGTTGAAAATCTTGGTTTAATAACATTACATTTATTCACATTTCCAAGTAAATTAATTTTAAGGGTAACTTTTCCAGCACCATTCTCGTTTTCTTGGAAGGTTCCAACATATCCATGTTCATTCATCAAAGTCAAAACTGTCCTAATCATATTAGAAACGTGCGCAATAACTACTTCACGCTTTCCAACCTTCTCTGCATTATGAATTTTGGTCAATGCTGCTGCAAGTGGATCATTTAACATTTTTTTTCCTCATATTTTCTTATCGTAATTTTATAATTTTTTAATTTTTATCGTAATTTTCTAAAGCCAAGTTCTTTTGCAACTTCTCTAAATGCATGCCTACAAATATCAAGACCATACTTTCGAATAAGTCCACGACTTGTCCCAGTAATTTTACACTTAAATCGTGCTCTGCCACAGGTCCGATCTTTTGGTTTATTATGCTTTTGATATTTTTTCCACTTCACTGGTTTATGTTTCAGTTGTGTGTGCATTTTATTCCAATTGCTTGCTGTCATTTTTATTTCCTTTTGGTGCTAGAAATTCTTGATTTCTAAGCATCTCTGATAATGATTTTTTTAATTCATCTCTTTTTCTAAATTCTATTCAACTTTAACTCCTAAAACTTCCCTAACAAAAGCAATTGCGTCATCGCGATTAACTTTATGAGCCTTACCAATTTTACGAGCATTCAATTTACGCCGAGCAACCCTAAAACCTGCTCTTTCTAAAGTCACAGCAACTTCAAATCCCATTACTTTTAATTCAGGATCATATTCCATTCCTGGAACATCAATATATTCTGCAACCCCAAAAGAAAAATTCCCTTGCGCGTCAAATGATTTTAAAGGTAATAAGTTCTCTCTAGCCACAAGTAATTTTTTAAGAAGCTCAAGGGCCCCCTTACTTGAACGAACTGTTGATTTAACCCCAATTGCAAGACCAGGCCTAAGACCAAATCCAGGGATTCTTTTTGTAGTTTTAGTTTGAATTGGCTTGACAGTTTTACAAAGAGTACCTAAAAGTTTCTCTCCTTTTTTGAGCATACCTTCATTTTTACCTGCACCAATATTCATGGTAATCTTTGAAACAATAATGCTTCTCATTGGATTAATAGCTTTAGCTGCTGAACCCTCCTTAGATCCCGCTACTTCTTGCCCTGCCTGTTTTGTTTCTGCCATTTTTATTTTCAATTTTTTATAATTTTAATTTTGTAATTTTCTTATGACCTAATTATTCCAACCTTTTGGAACTACAAACAAATATTGTGTTGCAGTCTCAATTGTTTTTTTCTCGTCAGTAACATACCTTGCCAAATCTCCTTGAGCAGATTCAAATGTTCCAACTGAACCAGTGTGTTTTCCTCGCATTAGTAAAACACGTGCTCCTTCTTTTAATGGCATTACTTCCAAAATATTTTTACAATCTGCTGAGAGGACAACGCTATCCCCTGGTTTAACTGCCTTTGCATACAAAATATTTCTTCCATTATGAAGATGAACTTGAATTTTTCCACCTTTAATCACGCTTTTACCAACTACCCTTGCAACACTTTGGTGAGTACTAAGTTCACCAGCTACTTTACGAACAGATAATTTCCCATTCTTAGCAAGAACAATTTCAAAATTTTCATTGCTCGCCACAATGCTAATTACATCAAAAAGACCAACCATATCTCGACGGTCCCGTCTTCTTTTTCCATTAACATTAACTACAGTATTATTAAGTAATTTTTGTGCTTCACGAAGTGTGCTACAAACACCAATTTTATCTCGAAGAGCAAGACCTAAAGCAAATCCAAATTCAAAACTATGAGCTCCTGCGTGAGGGCGCACTACGAACTTGTTAGCTTTCCTATCAATCTTCCATGTTCGTGGCGTTGCGATTCTTTTTAAGTGATCTTTAGTCATTTTATTTTCCTTTTGGTGCTAGAAATTCTTGATTTCTAAGCATCTCTAATAGTATCTGTATCTTTTCAAATGGTATCCTTTTCTTTACTACTTACTTCATTATTTGCCCTAGCGATGCTAGCTTTTCGTCTTGAATCACTAAGCTCTAAAATTTGAATTTGAAGATTACTTGGGTTAACCGGGTAAAATACTTTACTTCCATCACGCTTAACAAGTTCAAGGCCAGCAACATTAACAAACCCTCTTTTCAAATTTACAAGTTCAACTTTCCCACTTTTTCCTTTAAACTGGCCACGAAGCACTTTTACTGAGTCTCCTTTTCGAACTTGGACGTTACGTTTATTATGTTTTGAGCGTAAATCTTTACTCAAATTAACGTGCATAAATGTTTGTAAAGTGTGAAGTTTTGCATTGTAGCGAGCTGCACGCTGTTTTCGTGACTGTACACTACTTGTTTTTTTGATTGTTACCATTTTTGCCATTTTATTGCCTTAATTATTATTTCTTAAATTAATTCATTTAAATTTAAAGCACCATTTTTGCTACTTTAGCAACTGCTGGCCATCTGCCAGCTGCTTCTTTGGAGATTGGCCCCTTAAAGATTGTTCCTTTTGGGTTTCCTTTCATATCTTTCAAAACAATTGCTGCATTATCTTCAAATTTAACTCGAATCCCACTTGGACGCCTAAATTCTTTTCTCTGACGAACAAGTACTGAGGGAACCACAGTTTTTCGCATATCAAGTTTACCTTTCCTTACTGATGCTAAAAATAAATCCCCTACTCCTGCCGCAGGGTATCTCCCTTTAACAGTCTTATGACCTTTAACTGAAACCAACTTCAAAAGTTTAGCCCCTGAGTTATCACAAGTGTTAATTTTTGCTTGTGATGGCAGTGCTCTTGTAACCCTTCCTTTAATTGCTTTCATTTTTGTTTAGCCTCAGTTGTATTAACTTCGTCAAGTATTTTTATAATAACATGATGTTTTGTTTTACTAATCGGCCTTGTTCTTGCAACAAGTACTTTTTGACCAATTTGTGCATTCATACTACTTGGATTATGAACTCGAATTCTACTTTTTCTAAAAGAGTATCTTTCATATTTTGAAACAAACCGTGCTCGTTCCCATTCAATTGTTGCGCTCCCATGTACGTCTTTTTTTACAACTGTTCCAACAAGTGTGCTATCTTTAACATTAATTTGTCCGTTAAATGGACAGTTTTTATCGTTGCCACTAACTTTAACTGCTGCTTTTGCTCCAAGTACTTTTTCAGTATTGGTAACCTTGCTTGTTTTTTTTGCCATTGTTTTTGTTTAATGAATTTTTATTTTGATCTTAATTTTTTATTAGTTTTAATTTTTTCACAAGTGCACTTTCATGCATTCCCGCGTATTCTCTCGAAAGTTCGCGCAAACAATTCCGTGCAAACGATTTCTTCACTATCAACTTTAATCAAAATCAACGCTGACTTTAAAAAAGTTTTTCGCTCGCCTTGCAAGTTTTCTAAGACAATTGTCTTCTCACTTTCGAATATTATTTTTCCAACAAAGCCTACATACATTTTGTTTGTAGACTTAAGCACTTCAGCTTTTTTTCCAATTAAGTTGGAAGCTTCAAGCCGCCGCGCCATTATTGCACCTCAATTGACTCCTGAGCAAATCCAAAATCAACCAGTGCAGATTTAATCCGAACTTTATGATCTCCTTGAAGCTCAATTTGTCCGCCTTTTGCACTTCCGCCACAAGCAAACTTTGATTTCAATTTTTTTGCAATATCTTTAATTTTGACTTCTGAACCAAATCCTTTTACGATAGTGTAGCGTTTTCCAAACTTTCGTTTTTCAATAAGTACAGTAATTTTTTGGCTCTCCAAATTGATATTATCCCAAACCCCTAATTCTTTTGGAAGTCCAGTAATTGGATCGATTTCAACCATTCTGTTACTACTTACTTGCCTCTTTTGTAATTGGTTTTTCAGTTTTTTTTGATACTGGTTTTTTATTTGCTTTTTTAGCACCAGTACTTTTCCGCAAAGAAGCTTTTGCTTCTCCAAGGAGAGTATAAACTCGAGCAATACTTTTACGCACTGTTTTAAACTTTGCAACATCTTGTTGCGCAGCCCCAGATGCACGGCTTGCATTAAGTTTGAATTGTTCTTTTCGTAAATCGTCAAGCTTCTTTAAAAGCTCTTCATTACTAAAACTCCGAAGTTCCTTTACTGCTTTACTCATGAGGAATCACCTTCTTTACTTTCTTCTACTTTTTCTGAAACTTCAGGTGTTACAGCTTCAACTGATTCGCTTGATCTGGCAGGTGATTTTTCTTCAATAGCAACTACTTTTTCTTCAGATTTTGATTCTTCAGATTTCACTTCAACTACTTTTTCGGCCTTGGCTTTTTTAGTTGTAGTTTTCTTTTTTGTTGCAGGTTTTTTTGTAGCTTCAGGCTTAACTTCTTTTTCTTCTCCTACTTCTTCTACTATTTCTGGTAAAATCTCAACATGATCTGGTAAAACTAAGTCTCCAGGCATGATTCTAACTTGAATCCCAATAACTCCTGATTTCAAAAGTGCACTAGAGTAAGACGTTCTAACACCATTGATTGCAACATCTCCGCACTTTTTCAAATACCCCATGTAAAATCGCCAGTTCTTAGCTCTTGCACCCGGGATTTTCCCGGAAATTTTAATTTCTACCCCAAGAGCACCAGCAGCCATTACATTGCTAAGCGTCCTGTGCCCAATCCCTTTGAATCGCGCACTACCAAATCTCTCTAGTGAAGACGCAATTCGTTGCGCCACAATAGCGGCATCAAGATCTTGATTTTCTACTTCCCCAATTTCTACTTGAGGATTTTCTAAACCAAATTTTGATTTAAGTTGAGAGGTTAAAGTCCTAATGTTAGACCCTTTAGATCCAACTACAATACTTGGACGATTAGCAACTACAATGATTTTTTCCCCAAGAGGAATTTTCTTAAGTGTAACTTTACTAACTTCAGCAGCCTTCAAAGTTGCAATAATGTGAGATTTAATGTAAAACTCTTTAGTTTTTTGTTTGATAAATTCTCGCTCAATCATTGTGAATCACCAGTTTTCTCTTTTTTAACTTCAGTTTTAGTCTCAGCTTTTGTTTCAACATTAGCTTCTTTTTCAACTTTAACTTCAGGTTTTTTTTCTTCAACTGCAACCTTTGATTCCTCAACTTTTGCCGCTACATTTCTTTTAGTTCTAACAGGTTTTTTCTTAACTTCAGCTTCCTTAACTTCAATACCTAGATGAGTTCTTTTACTTGAACCTCTAAATCGGCGCCCAGTAAACGGATTACTTGCTTTGTTAGCTAAGATTTTAGTTATCTTAAGCGAACTTGCATTAAGACCAAGGTCTTCAGCATTTGCTTTAACACTTCTAATTAATTGTAAAAATTGACCTGCTGCTTTTACAGGGTAACGTCCAGCAGCCATTCCAGCCTTGTGACCCATATCATTATTAAATCGTTTGAAAGGTACTGCTTTTTTCAAACTAGCAACATTTTCAAGTTCAGTAATTGCCCAAGCTACAGTTTTATAGCGAAGATGATTACAAATCTCAATTGAGTGTTTTGTGGAAATTGGCCTATCTTTCATTGAAGCTTTCGCCACATGAGATCCTGATGCGTTTCCTTTTTTTGTTGCCATTTTGTTTATTAGTTTCCTGATTTTAATTTAATTCACTTATCGTGCTGTTGCTGCCTTACTTGAACGAGTGGACCCTACTCCTGCTCCACTGTGACTTACACCCCTACGAGTAAGAGCAAATTCTCCAAGCCTATGACCAAGCATTTCTAAAGTGCATATAACTCGCACAAATTCCTTACCAGTGTATACAGCAATTGTTTTGCCAAGCATACTTGGTAAAATTACAAATTCACGAACATGAGTTTTAACATTACTTTTACCACTTTCAATTGCACTATTAAGAGCTTGCCAATCTTCGGTTTTCATAGCTCGAGTGATACTACGACGTTCTCTAGATGGAACTAGCGCTAAAAAAGCAGGAAGATCAAGAGCTTTCGCTTGTTCTTCAGTAAGTCCTTTCCATTTGAGTTCTTTTGCCATTTTTTTATTAACCTTATATTGTAATTTTTAATTCTATTTATCGTTTTCTTCCAACTCTTCTAGGAGCAACTTTCCCAACCTTTCTTCCAGGTGGTGCACTTCTAGGTGATTGAGTTGGACGTCCTTTAACATGTGAACAACCACTACCAAACGGATGATCCACTGCATTCATTGAAATCCCACAAACTTTTGGATATAATTTGTTACGTGCTCTCATTCTATGGTATTTATTTCCTGCTTTCAAAAACGGTTTCTCTACCCTACCTGACCCAGCAATAACTCCAATTGCTGCTCGGCAATTAAAATGAAATACTTTTTCTTTCTTGGAAGGAAGTTTAACGCGTACGCCCACTGGTGTTTTCGCAACTACTTTCGCAAAAGCTCCACCTGCACGAACCATTTTCCCTCCATCTCCAGGCCTTGCTTCAATATTATGAACAAGAGTCCCTTCAGGAATATCTTTAAGAGCAAAAATTGAACCAGCAGGCAAAGATTCTAAAGTACTAGCGTCAGCACCGATACTTACTTTTGCACCAACTCGTGTACCTTGAACTGCAAAACCAAGACCTTGTTCCCCACTATCATATTGGACTACCATAAGTGGCGCACTATGCCCAGCACAATGAATTAAATCTGAAATAAATCCAGTTGAACCAGAAGAAACATGTTTAACTGCCCCTTTAAAGCGAAAGCTAGGTGAACGGTAAGTATTAGTCCCTCTTCCTCTTCGCTGTTGGATGATTCGTTTTCCCATTTTTTATCTCATTAATTTTTTCTTAAATATTATTTTTCTAAATGAATCCTAAATCCGCACTAATATCTGCAGCTAAATAATCTGAAGTTAATTTAACATAAGCTTTTTTCTTTCCCTTTGCGATGTTTTGCGTATTTACATTCGCAACTTTCACGTCAAACATTTTTTCAACTGACGCCTTAATTTCTGCCTTTTTAGCAAATCCGTGCACAACAAAAGTAAGCACATTATCAGATTCAATTAACCGAACACATTTTTCTGTAGCAAGTGGAGCAATCAATACTGACTTCGCCCGCTTTTCAATTTCTGTGTTTTTTTCTTCAGCCATTTTTTTACCAATAATTTTTTTGTATGATTTTCATAAATATTACATGTATAATTTCTCACTACCTATTTTCTCAATAGCTGCTTGCGTCCAAAGTGCCGCTCGCCCAACATGAGTCCCAGGAGCAAGAATGTTCCCAGTAAGTGAATCGCATGAAACTACGTTAACTCCCGCAATATTTCGTGCCGCTTTAGCTAGAGCACAATCTAAGTTAGACACAACAACAACTGCGCTTTTACGTTTTTTATAACGACGTCCACGCATAGTTCCTTTTCCAGCCCTAACGGTCTTTTTAGCCCCACGAACAAGTTCCTCTGCAAAGCCCAAAACATCAAGTGCTGATTTAACTTCCTTAGTTTTTGAAAGTGATTCAAATGAATTGTCAAGTATAAAAGGATAGTTAGCTGGAATCTTGTGTCCACGTTCTGCTACAAGTTCAGCATCCATTGTCGCAGCCATTGCGCTTCGAATTGCTTTATTTGCTTCTTTTTTATTAATTTTTTGAACCCATTTTTTTGTAGTCTTTGGTGCATGAGCACGTCTTCCACCACGAGTTTGTGGAGAAAAAGCACCAACCCAATGAAACCTAGTTCCACGACGAGTATGAATTTTTCGATTAACCCTTGAAATCCCAAAACCATAACATCCACGATATTTACGACGACGCTTACTAAGTTTACTAGAATGACGAAGTCCAGCCTCAGGGCTTGCACCGTACGGTTGACGACTAGCACTTTGTTCACTTACAACAAGGCGCACAATCAAATCACTTCGAACTTCCTCACTAAACTGTTCTGGAAGATCTAGTTTTCCTTTGCTTGCATTCATTGCGTCAACGATATTTACTTTCATTATTTTCACCAATAATTATAATTCAAACTAATATTCGGATTTCCTCCGAACTGAAACGTACCGAAGCTCAGGAGCTCCAGCGAATACTCTATTTTTAACTTTTTGTGGTCGAATTGCTGCACTTAAGAGTACTGCAGATTTTCTTGCCCCAGGAATTGATCCCTTAACTAAAATGTAATTATTTTTTAAAACTCCGTATGCAGAAAACCCACCTTCGCGATTAACAACACTAGGGTCTTCACCAATAGAGATGATTTGTTGATTGTAAACTGTACGTAAATGACTGCCCATCCCTCCTGGTTGAGCAACGCGATAATCTACTCTTTTAGGAGTCCAACCACCCATTACTCCGATGTGACGTCGTTCTTTTTCTGCTTTGTGAGAAACAAGTGCAACGCCGTACCGCTTAACAACTCCTTGGAATCCCTTCCCTTTAGTTACTGCATGTGAATCAACTACTGCGCCAGCTTCAAAAACATCCTTTGCAGCAATCTCTTTTCCAAGAACTTCAGTAGCATAAGCAATTTGGTCTTCCTTACTTCCACCGATTGCAATTTCTAAAACCTGTGGCTTTTTTTGTCCAGCTCCAGTTGCAAATGGCGCAGATAAAACTATTAAACGAGCTTCATCATATTCAGTATAATCAGATAATTTTTTTACTTCTTTTTTAGCTAAAACTAAAGATCTAGAAGCATATTTTTTCCATTCTTTGCTAATTTCGCTAGCTAGAACAGTTCCTACTTTTTTAAGCCCAAGAGTTTTACATCTAGAATATAATGCTACTCCGTAAGCAAGCATGTTAGGGCATTCAACAATTGTAACAGGAATATTAATTTTTTCTCCCTTAGTCATAGACTTAGATCGATTATCAGTAACTTGAACGTGAGTCATCCCAGCTTTAAATCCAATCAAACCAAGAGCTTTCTTAGCAGCACCATCTGTAGCCCAACTTCTAACTTTAACAAAACTATGTTTAGACCTTCGTCTAGGCCAAAACTGCATGCTTCCTCGTCGTGGGTTGTGTGCTTTCATTTTTTGATTTTCTGTTAGAGCGCAAAATACAAACCAAACAAAATACAAGGTAAACTGCTTTATTTCTTACAAGTCAAATTTGACTCGTGAGCAATATTAAACAGCCTCTTGCTGGCATCGATCCAAGACAATCAGATCTTCTCCTTTGCAGGCTCACCATATTCACGATATTCTTTGATAATCCATAAGGATCAGCTCAGGTATACCATAAACTGTGCTCTTCCTCAAAATCTCTACAGGTTATTTATAAAGCTATCGGTTAGATGATCAAAAACTCAGAAAAAGCACCCATTCGTAACTATTGATTCAGCATTCTAACAGCTAAAAACCAAAAAACAGGCATTACCTTCACAATTATTCTTTTTCATAAACTTTCTTAGCTGAAGATACAACCTCAGACGCTATTCGTTTATGCCAATCTCGTGGATCAAATCCACCAAGATCAATTTTTATCCACTTTTCTTTCAAACAATCATTATTAGAACAACTTTGATGAATATATTCGTGATCTCCTTCAAAACTCCCATTCCACTTGTCTTCTAGTAAAGAAGTAGAGCAATAATCACAAGAAAGTTTTGCTGCAAGTGCTAAAGGATCATCTTCATCCATAAAATGCAATTTTGCGCCACATTTATATAAGTTACGACAAAATATGAAACAAAACAAACCGCAAACAAAAAATTTGCTGGTTTAGAAACAAATAATGTTTCTAAAATTAACTTTAAATGGTCCGAAAATGAACACTATATTCTCAAACATCACAGCAACAGTTATTCTTAACGAAAGTGGAGAAGTACTTAACCAAACTTCAAATAAATCTAACAAGGATTTCGAAAAAGCTAACGTTAACTTAGAAAAAACTGCTAAAAAACATAAAGCTACTTCACTAAACCCTAAAAAAGACAAAACGCAACTACAACACAACCTAGAACTTCTAAAAGATAAAGATAATTTCAAAGCTTTTTATGAAATCAATAAAGAAATCACTAAAACTCAAATCAAAAATGCAGTAAATGAAGACAACATCATTGTTCAAACAATTGCTTGTATTAACGAACTTGATAAAACTACAAATCTTCTAAGTAAACGTCTAAGAGAATGGACTGCTCTCACAATCCCTGAACTTGAAAAAAGACTAAGTCATCACGAAAAATTTGCTGGATTAATCAAAGACAAATCCCGTAAAGAACTCCTAAAAGAGTTAGAACTAAATGAAAATGAAACAATGGGCGCAAAACTCCCTGAACAAGATCTTCGCCAAATGACACTACTTGCAAAACAAATCAAAACACTTTACGAATTACGTGAAGAACAAGAACATTACCTTGAAAGTTTGATGATAGACTATTGCCCTAACTTTTTAGAAATTGCAGGGCCAACTATCGGCGCAAAACTTTTTGAGCATGCAAAATCCCTAAGAAAACTAGCGCTTCTTCCGTCCTCTACAATTCAGCTCCTAGGTGCAGAAAAAGCTCTATTTCGCCACCTCAAGTCAGGAACAAAATCTCCAAAATATGGAATATTATTCACTCACTATTTAGTACAATCCGCCCACCAAAAAGATCGAGGTATGGTTGCCAGATCTTTAGCCTCATATCTTTCCCGTGCCCTTAAAATTGATTTTTTTAAAGGAGAATTCGCGGGTGATAAAATGCGTGAAGAGATAGAAAAGAAATTCAACTACGTCAAAAAAGAAAAACATCAAACTAAAGAATAATAACAAAAACCAATTAATTAACTTCAAATCCATTTCTTTTAAAAACTAAAACAACTAGCAACTTACTATTATGCCCCCACCACTACCAATTGGTCCAAGTACAGCCGCAAAAATATCTCAATTAATTGTTATTAATCTAATTTACACTGTAATAATTGCAGTTCTCGCACTCTATGTTTTTTTTAAAACAAAATTAGCATACACACTTACAAAACACAAAGGGATCCTTTACTTTCGTTTAAGTTTTCTTTTTTTAGCAATCATGTTCATTATCAGGTTAGCCACCCGCCTTTTGTTCGAAATCAATAGGACTACTTCACTTCACATCCCACTTCACAAATGGACTTTCTTGGGGCTTGCTCTTTCAGGTATTCTTTCACTAATATGTCTTCTCTACAGCCTTTTATGGCATATTTTTGAACCAACTGAAGACAAAGACCACGCCCCACTTGTATTAATTGGGATCGCACTAATACTTTCATTTCTTGCAATTCAAGGAAGAGCCTTCAACACCTTAGTTGGGATTATTATCGTTTCATTTATTGCTTGTTTTATTATCAAATGGGTTAGTACAACAAAAAAGAAATGGTTCTGGAAAACAGGCACAATTTATCTTAGCTTTTTTGTATTCTGGATGCTCAATTTGTACACAGTTATGCTTGCAAATCAACGTGTTCTTCTAAGAGCTCCAATTTTCATTGGTTCCACTCTTCTATTCCTTTTTATCGCCTACAAAGTGCACTGTCACTTCCCAAACCTTAGCAAAAAAAATAGCAAAAAATCCAAAAAATAACTGTCAAAATCAATGTGTGTAAAATAGAGTGACAATATAATAATGGTTCAAAAACGAAGTCGATTAGAATTAATCTACGACATATTAGATGTAATCCGCTCCAAAGGAAAAGGTGGTGTGATCAAGCCAACGCCACTGCTAAGATTCGCTAATCTCTCTACCCAACGTTTTGAAAAATATGTAAAAGAATTAGAAGAAAAACAGTTCATTGAACACCTAACAGAAACTAAAAAAAAGAAAACTAAAAAATTCATCAAGATCACGGATCAAGGTCTAAACTACTTAGAAAAATACCAAGCAATCAAAGACTTTATTGATGACTTTGACCTTTAGAATATAACTAACTACACTAAAGACTTCTATGCATGCTCATCAGTTACTACCGTCGGCTATAAGTAAGCCATTGTGTTCACATAATCATTGCACGTTGCACAAGTCCCCATCGGCCAATGACCCACGGAAAATATAATACTAAATAAACTACCTACAATAAAAACCTATGCAACAAAACACACATTATTTCTTCAAATATGGAGTTAATGCATTATCAAGTAAATCCAAAAATGCATGAATTTTTCCAAGGTCCTTATGTGCAGAAGAAAACTTACCTAATTTCAATTTAACTAATGCCTCTGTAAACATCTCGCTAAGCAGATTGATTTGTGTTTCCATTTGAGGAAAAACTCTTTTTTCTAAAACTCCAGGTTTAGTGACATATCTTTTATTAGCATTTGGTTTCAAATAAATTCCAAAAATCCTACCGATAGAATCTGAATGTTCAATAAATCTTTTAGATGATTCATTAAGATTTTGAAAATGTTTATCGTCTTTACTTTTAATTAACTTTAACTCCTTAACAATGTTACGTGCTAATTTTATTTGTGCTTTAAAAATCAAATGAAATTTAATAAAATCCACATCATTTAAAGAACCAACAATACTTTGATCTTCTGCCATTTGCTAACCTATCCAAAAATTACATGCTCTTCATCATCAGATTCTTCACGTGAAGCAACTTTCTCAATTGCATGTTCAAAATCATGCATGTTAACTTTATCACTATCACGTCGAATTGCGAAATATCCTGCTTCAGTGCACACAGCCTTTAGTTCAGCCCCACTAAATCCTTCAGTATCTGATGCTAATTTAGCAATAGAAATTTTAGATTTGCCCATTCTTTTGGTATGAATTTTCAATATTTCACGACGAGCTTCATCATTTGGAAGTCCAATTTCAATCATTCTATCGAACCTTCCTGGACGCATGATAGCTGGATCCAAAATATCCTTTCGATTAGTCGCTGCAATTATTTTTACATCACCTAGAGACTTGAAACCGTCAAGTTCTGCAAGTAATTGCATGAAAGTCCGATTAACTTCTCGCTCTCCACTTGTTCCCATTGGAAGCCTAGCGGACGCAAGTGCATCAACTTCATCAATAAACAAAATAGTAGGTGCACGTGCACGAGCAAGTGAAAAGATTTCTTTAACAAGTTTTGATCCTTCACCAATAAATTTCTGTACCAGTTCTGAACCAGTTACTTCAATAAAAGTAGCGTTAGTAGCAGCTGCAACAGCTTTTGCAAGCATTGTCTTTCCAGTCCCTGGAGGTCCATGTAACAAAATTCCTTTTGGAGGATTAATCCCAAGTTTCACAAACAATTCTGGCTTAAGCATTGGAAGTTCAATAACTTCTTTAATCTCTTGAACTACATCATCAAGGCCACCAATTTCTTTCCATTGAGTACTTGGCTTTTCCACAATAACATACTTCTCAACATCAACGCCACCATTTTGTGCAACTTTACCAACAACATTTAATGTTTTTTGCTCAACAAGAACAGTATCACCTATTTCTAAGTCATTTATATTCATTGAAACTGTTGAATAGAATCTATTCCCGTTACTAAGTTTGATAACTGCGTGGCCACCTTCAAAAATAGATACCACATCAGCAACAAGTAGTGATGGTTTTTTTAGATGTTGTAATTCAGTATGAGTTTTATTAAAAAGTGCTTTTAGAAGTGAACTCTCTTCTTCCATTTTACGAAGAGTCATATGAAGGTTATCATTTTCTTGTTCTAATTTAGCATAATCACCCTCAGATACAAAAGTTTCATCAGATTCACTAGTTGCTCCCAAGCTTTCATCTAAAACATCGGCCCTTACTGCCTGCGTATTATCATTTTTACTACTGTTTGCCATTAGAATATGCCCCCTAAGTGACAGATACACACAAATATCCTTTTTAAAGCTATCTAAACAAAAATCAATTCAAAAAATACTTTAGAAATCTCTAAAAGAAATTGAATAAACTAGAGATACGAACTCCAAACAAAAAATATACTAAAGCTAAAAATAATAAAACAAAAATTAAAAATTTAAATGTCCAGCCAAGAAGTTTTACAAATAATTTGAAAATCAGTAAACAAATAGCTACAATTACAACCAAATACACAATTGTCATTATATCCATTTTCTATTCACCATTATTCCTAAATTTACATCTCACTAATTAAGCACCCTATGAACATTATTATTATTTACTTTTAATCAAATGTACAGTACGCGTAGGATATGGAATTCCAATTTTCGCCTTATTCAAAGCATCATAAATTAATTTTGTAGCTTCAACTTTTTTCGCATGAGAATCTTTCCAGCTACCAACCCAAAAAAATGCCTTAAAGTCTAATGCACTATCCCCCATATTCAAAAATACAGCAGCAGGTGCAGGATCTTCTAAAAGCCCATCCATTGTAGACAAAGCTCCTAAAACTACTTTTTGCACTTTCTCTACTTTAACTCCATACTCCACTCCAAACGGAACATAAACTCGCACTTTCGCATTAGGTTTTGTATAATTGTGAACATTTGAATTTGCTAAATATCCATTTGGAACAGTAATCACTTCATTATCATAAGTACGAACTTTTGTAGACCGTAAACTGATATCAAGCACTTCTCCAACCTCGCCAGAATCAAGTCTTATTTTGTCACCAATTTTAATTGCTCCATCGATAAGTAAACTAACTCCACCCAAAATATTTTTCAAACTATCTTGAAGTGCCATTCCTAGTACAATTCCTGCAATCCCAGCTCCTGCTAAGTAAGGAGTAATGTCTATTTCCCAAATTGACATCACCCATAAAATCCCAATAATCCAAAAGATCACTACAGAAAACTTATGTATTAATGGAAGTAAAACATCATCAAGGTTACTTTTAGTTCGCTTGCTAACTACTGATCCCCAACCATACAAAAATACATCAACAACTCGTAGCATTAAGTAAACAAAAGCAATTGCACTTAGTGAACCTACTATCTGCGTAGAAATTCCTTCTAAACCAAGATGGATTACAGAAAGTCTAAGCCCTTGTACTAAAATTAACCAAAAAAGTGGACTACGTGTTTTCTCAAATAACACATCATCAACATCAGTTTTAGTTTTTGCCGCAAGCTTTTCAAACACTTTAGAAAACATTAGTAGTAGTAGCCAAGCAAGTATCCCAGTAGCAACAAGAATCAAAAGAGCAGCTAACCAACTGTTAGATAGAAAACCCATGCCAACAACACTCACTTGTAACCAATCAATAAATTCTAAAGTCATAATTATTTCCTCAACAATTCCTTATCCCAATACATTATAAAACTAATCTAAAAAATCAATCAACCTACCAAGCATCCCTTTTCTCCCACTTTGCTTCTTTTGTTTTCTAGCCCCAAATTTTCTAGAAACACCAGCCTTACCTCTACGACTCTTTAATTCGTAAGCTGCAATATGTCTCTCAATTTTTTTCTCAACCAAATCTTTAGAAGGGTACAAATTCTCAGCGCGCTTAAACGCAGGTGTATGAGTATGAGTTCGTCCATTTTTACAATGAAACCCATGCACCTTATGCAAAAGCTCATGATACATTAGTAAATCAAGAATCTCTGGAGCAACCTCAGTTCCGTCACTAGCACCAACTTGTTTACCACTTGCCTTAAACACAGTACTCACAGAAATCGTATCAGTATGAAAATTATAAGATGCCAATTTACGTACAGAATCACTTCCCCACACTAATTTAGGCTCATCCACAAGTTCTCCAAAAAACTGTAAATTTACCCGATTAAAACTTTCTAAAAGTACAGAACAATTATCACTTGTATCTACAGTAGCACTAGCAATAGATGGGATTTGTTTACAAAAGTCATTATACAAATCTATGTTAAAAGTCCTTGGGCGCTGTGAAGAATTGCCTTTGTAAAACATCCGAACCAGTAAATGCTGAATTAAACCAATTTTAATCTCTTTATCAACATTCTTCCAATTCAAATTATACTTAATCACAAGTTTGCGTCCATGCAAACTGATATTAGCATTATAATCTCCAAGCCTACGATTATACTCTTCACGTACTAAAAAATCGTGCACTCGCCGATCACTCTCTCCCCATAAGCGAATCCATGCTTCATGCACTAAAGAGTCAAAAACCATAGTATCAAAAGAACCCATAAAAATTCAAGAAACTAAGAAGATAAAAAACTTCTGATCAAATAATTACTCATAACTATAACACACAGGCATTCCTTCAATTTCTCCAGCAGTTGAAGTTCTCCAAAGTTCAGACCCATCAAAAGTATCTAAAGCAATCATTTGCCCCATTTCATTTCCAAAAAACAATTTACTATCACAGATTGTAGGTATACTTCTAATCTCAGCACCACTATCATAGCTCCAAAAAAAGGCACCTGTTTCAGCAGCAAGGGCATACAAATTCCCATCATCAGATCCAAAATAAACAATTCCTCCTTCAACTAAAGCTTTGTCCCATATAGTTCCTACATTCTCATACTCCCATTCTATAGAGATTCCACTAGAATCAACTTCTGCCATGTAATATGAGTTTCCAGAACCAAGATATAATCTCCCTTCTTGAACTTTAATAGCATAAATAGTAGATCCAAAATCTTCACTCCAAAGCAAATCTCCTAATTCAAAATCAAAAGCATACAAAATCCCACTAATATCTACAACATACAAAACATCACTATCTCCACTAAGTGAACTTATTTCGCTAGCACTCAAAAAGTCATAACTCCATTCCAATTCAGCATAATCATCTGAACTATCTCCTGAAGTTCCAGCATCATCAACACTCGACACATCATAGGCATATAACCTTGGATAATCACTAATCACAAAAAGATTATTATCAATAAGAACTGTTTCTCCAAAAGATTCTGAAGACATAGCTGGGTCTAATGCCCAACTCAAAAAACCGAGCTCTTTATCATAACTTTTTAATTGAGTTGAACCACTATAAATTAATTCGGTCCCATAAGACCCAATTGAAGTTGAACCAGTACTACTCGCAAGCTCAATACTTCCTTCATCATCACTACTAAAACTTAAATCACTAAAATCATATTCACGTAATCCTTCATCAGAAAAATACAATTTTTCACCAACAACTTCTGCTTCAAAATCACCACTAATTCCTTCTAAATATGTGTTTTGAATAATTGTTCCATCATCAGTATCAAAAACATAAAAATGTTCATCTTCAGAAGTAGTAACAACCACAGAGCCAGTAAAATCAAATTCCACATCTAATTCAGAACTAACTTCATACGCATCAGTCCAATCAGTATTGAAAAAATGTTCCCAAGAATCCATTCCTTCGTCATAACCAGTTTCGCAAGATTCTATTAAATCTTCACAAAATCCTTGGTCTTCTAAAATTTCTTCAATTTCTATTTGACTAATAGTATAAAAGTCAAAAAATACACTACCAACATCATCTTCATTCCTAAACAGATTAGAGATATAATAGATGTTATCACTTAGGTCAGAATCTGTATAATAGTTTCCCGCGCAACCATAGTTATCTTTATTCTCTTCTAATCTTGCTTCAGTTTCATCTATGTATTCTTGATATACTTCTAACTCTCTTTCATCAATCAAGGAATCAGTAAGTAATGTGGCCTTCACATCATTTAAACCATTAACTTCATTTGTAAAATCAATGTAGCACTGAACACTTACTTCTTCGATATAACCTTTTTTGTGGTTTTCAAAATCAAGTGCAGTGTTATAAAAATCACTTAATAACAATGGATAATCAAATTCTTCTTGAACTGCTTCCAAATAAAATTGAAAACCATACTCTTCTTCATATCTATGGGCAGCTATGCCTGACAAACTATAATGTGGGCTAGTTACAAATCCCATCAAAAAATGAGAGCCTTCATGTGGCAAACAACTAAATATTTCTTCATCACCTAAATCATATCTATCTATATTAATGCAAATTCTGTCAGTTGCTGAATCAGCAAAGCAAGCAGTTTCAGAATAGTATTCACCACCATCATAATATCCACAAAAATCTTCATTAGCATGTAATTGCCAAAGTAAATCAAAAATATCATCAAATTCTGATTCAAATCGCGAATACCCTACTCTCGCATCGGCATCAAATAACTTATCAGAATATGCTTTTTCTGCGAAATCTATAACTGTCCCACTAAGAAGCTCTGCGCGAATAATTTGAACTTCAAGAGTATCATAATAACTTTCAGAAAAACTCACTGCCTCAAAAGAATATTTTCCTACATCTCGGCAAGACATTATCAAAAGTGAGCTAAGTAAAATCATAAAAACAATAAGCAGTTTTTGTTTAAGACCATACCTCACCATAAACAAATAAAACAAAAATGATTATAAATAAGTTTTGTTTAATACTACATACAAAACAAAAATAATTCTTATAAAATAAAATGGAAATGCATCAAAATAATTATTTAAGAAATAATCATTCATAACTATAACAAACTGGCGTTCCTTCAATTTCGCCAGCTGTTGAAGCTCTCCAAACTTCAGAACCATCGAAAATATCTATTGCAATCATTTGTCCCATCTCATTTCCAAAAAACAGATTACCTTCACAAATTACAGGTGTGCTTTTAATTGTAGCGCCACTGTCATAAGTCCAAAAAGAAGCTCCTGTTTCAGCAGCAAGGGCATAAAATTGCCCATCATTAGAACCAAAATACACTATTCCTCCTTCAACTATCGCTTTATTCCATATAGTTCCGGCGTTCTCATATTCCCACGCAATAGAGATCCCACTAGAGTCAACTTCTGCCATGTGAAATGAATTCCCATAACCAAAATATAATCTCCCATCTTGAGCTTCAAGTGCATAAATTATATCTGACCCAAAATCCTCAGTCCAAAGCAAATCTCCGAGTTCAGAATCAAAAGCATACAAAACTCCCCCAGCAGAAATATACAAGATATTATTATCTACACTAAGTGAATTTATCCTACTTACTTCTGTTGAGAACATGTAATTCCAATTTAATTCAGGATAACCATAATCTTCATTTTCATTAATATTTGAGACATCAAAAGAATATAATCCAGGATAATTGCTTATTGCAAAAAGGTTATCTCCGACAAGAAAAGTTTCCCCAAAAGATTCTGAAGAGTCTGATCCTTCTGCTTCCCAAGATACTTCAAATAATTCAGGATCATAGCTTCTTATTTCACCATTTGAATCATAAAATAGCTCACCACCATAATTTTCTATTAAAGTTGAATGCGAACTTCTTACAATAAAACTATTCCCTTCATCATCAGTACTAAAATCTAAATTACTAAAATCATATTCTCGCAATCCAAGATTAGAAAAATAAAGTTTATCTCCAATGGCTTCCCCTTTAAAACCAAACATTATATCTTCTAAATGGGTGCTTTGAATAATTGTTCCATCATCAGTATCAAAAACATAAAAGTGTTCGTCTTCAGAAGTTGTTACCACAATTGATCCAGTAAAATCAAATTCCACATCAGCTACTGAACTTACTTCATATTCATCTGCCCAAGAAGTAGAATACAAATATCCCCATGAGTCTTCTGCATTTGCATATCCCATCTCACAAGACTCAACTATTTCTTCACAAAAACCTTGTTCTTCCAAGATCCCTTCAATTTCAACTCGACTGATACCATAATGATCAAAAAAGATTGCACTATAAACTCCATGTGGTTCTACATTCCTAAACTGGCCAGAGATAGAATTAATATTTTCTGGGCCATACGCTCCACCATATTCATTACTTACAAAATAATCACCTTGGCAACCATAATAATCTTTATTTTCTTCTAAACTAATCTCAGCTTCACCAATCAAATCTTCGTATACTCCAATTTCTCTTTCGCTTATTGCCCCATCACTTGAAAGAATATTCTTAGCACTTAATAGGTCAGTTGACTCACCAGCAAAATCCAGCAAACATTCATCAAAAGTATTTTCTAAAACTTCTTCTTTTAAATCTTCAAATTCAAATACCAAATCATATAGGTCACTTAATAATAAAGGATAATCATCTGTACTTTGAACACCATTCAAATAAAGTATAAAATTATCCTCACTGTCATAACTATCAGTAGAAGAATCAGTCATCCCATAATGGGGGCTATCAAAAAGCCCCATTAAAAAATGTGCTCCTTCATGAGGCAAACAACTAATAATTTCTTCATCTCCTAGGTCATGTCTATCTATATTAATGCAAATTCTATCTGTAACTGTATTTGCAAAACAAGGAGTTCCATCATAAAATTCTCCTGTGTTATAATATCCACAAAAACCTTCATCAGCATGTATATCCCAGAGTAAATCAAAGATGTCATCAAACTCTGATTCAAATCGCGAATACCCTACTCTCGCATCAGCATCAAATAAATACTCGTCATAAGCAGCCCCTGCAAAATCTAAAACGCTTTCACTAAGAAGCTCCGCTTTAATTATTTGAGTTGCAAGAGTGTCATAATGACCCTCAGAAAGACTCACGGTTTCAAAAGAATATTTTCCTACATTCCTGCAAGAAAGTATCAAAAGTGAACTAAGTAAAATCATAAAAATAATTAGCAGTTTACGATTAAGACAAGACTTCACCATAAAAACAAAAAACAAAAACGATTATATATAGGTTTTGTTTAATTACTTGCATGCAAAACAAAAAAATATTTTTTATGCTAACATTCACCCTCATTACAATTGCAATTATTTCTTCGCTTGTAATAGCTCATGGCCATTCTTCTAGCAGCCCTACAACTTTTGACAGTTCAATTGAAGTCACATCAATAGACACATCAAAAACTACAACTGCTTCTAAATTATTAACCAATCCATTAACAACTATTGACTTAACTCTTCCAAAAATAGAAGCCGCGCAGATTATGATTGAAAACAACCCTGCAATTTATGAAAGATATGGTGGCGACGCTGAATTATTAAAACTAAAATTAGAAGCTAGGCCTCAACTAATTGAACTATACAACAAGATGGAAAACGGGCGTATCCCTTCAGATCATATTGAATTAAAAACTTGGGAAGACAGAAAACAATTTTTTTTAAATAGTTGGAATGTAGAAGAGATAAGAGTTAGTGAGGCACTCCCCTCAATCTTTCAAAATAAGCTAATTGAAATCTTTTTAGAAGACCAGCAAGTCTATTTAGCAATAACTAGCACAGACACTATTGAATTAACAAGAAACCTAGAATCCACATCAGCAGACATTAAATTAACTTTCACTGATGAAGGCCTACAGCGATTCATTGAGGAAGAAACTGACCCATCAGAATTAATTGAAGAAGGATTATTAACCGTAACTTCTTCAGATTCTTCTACAAGGCAATGGGAATTACAAATAGAAAATAGTGAAACCCGCCGATCAAAAGAATCTACGCTATCAATTGTTAATACAAAAACCCAAAAAACCCTTTGGACAGAATCACACAAAATCAGAAAAGAAGGAACTTCAATTGCTGGAAAAGCATTCTTTTGGCAAGATAATCAAAAAGAAGATGATCCAAATAAGTTAACATTTTTTCAAAAACTAAGAATCATCTTTTTAGAAAGATAATTTCTACATTTTATTTTATTTTAACTTTTATATTAATAAATACCCATCAAGTAATAATTATTCTAACTAACAGGAAATCTCAAAATAGAAGCATATCCACCCATTTGTTTTAACTGCACACCTTCTCGAGTCTCTACACTAATAACTCTAACTTCAGCTCCACTTTCTTCAGCAATTTCTTCAAGTCTCATGATTTCAGAATCAGGCAAATGTTCAGAAATTAGTAAAACCTTAACTGCGCTCATAGCAAGCGCTTTCTCAACTTGCATTTTTCCATAAGCTGTTTTTTCGATTGCCTTAACAAGCATTTTAAAAAACTCTTGCATGATTTTCTTTTCCTGTGCCACTTCTTCTTCAGCAAGTAAATCTGCACTTTTCTCAAGAAGTTCCTGGAGTCCAAAATCACCAGTGTATGACAAATCTTTAGTTCCAATAATTTTTTTCTTCAAGTCCCCAGTCACATAATCTTTATTCATAAAATCATTAACGGTGATACCTGGGCCACCAATAATTATCCCTTGTAAATCATTTCCAAGGTGCAAAAAATGTTCTTTCATAAAATCTGCAATTTTCTTAAAGTGGTCTTTATATGAACCTTCACGAATTCTAGCATAACGCTGAGCTGATTGACCACCTGCTTTTGTTTTACCAGGAACCTCTGAATGTGTTTTTTGTAATGGCACAATTATTTTACCTTTCAAAAGTGCGATATCAGCGTCACGTCGGTCAAGTACCACAAGGCCATAAACCCGTTTGTCCATCATCAAGTCTTCAATATGTGCTGTCACAAATTCTTTATCGCAACGATAAATCCGAATATTAAGTGGAACTGGTGGTTCAATATACCATGAACGCATATCATTTTTACCTTCTTTTGAAGCCGCGTTACCCGCAAATACTGCTAGCCCATTTTTTGGAGTTTTCTTAAATAACTTCAATGTCTGAAGCATTTTATCAAGTGCCCCTTGCACATTTTTTCGAGTAGCTGAACTTTTAATGTTTGATGCTGTTCCAAGTTCATCAGATAAATGAGAATTAATCTTGTTAAGGTCATATCCTGCAGGGATATAAACTGACACAAACTCAGTATGCATTGCTTTTTGAGCTTTAAGCTCTTTTACAAGCATTTTCATCTTGCGCCTATCCTTTGGAGAAATCCCTGCACTCATAATAGCATACCAAGAAACACTGTTTATAAAATTTATGTGGTTTTATGTCAAATTCCAAACGAAAATATCTACAACCCACTACCAAATTAGCACAATTTATATCCTAAAGATTATTCTCTAAGCGCTATGTCAAGTAATCAAGAACCTATTTGGTATTTAACAAAAAAAATATGGAAACATTCCGAAGAAAAAGGTAAAGTTATTCTCTATACATTCATGTTCTCTCTATCAAACTTTGTAATTCTTCTATACCCTCTTCTTATTGCAAAAATTATAAATATCATTCAACTTGAAGGTGTAACACAAAGTAGCATCTACAAAATTCTCTTGTGGATTTCTGGTTACTTAATATTAGACATTATATTTTGGGCACTACATGGCCCAGCAAGATATCTTGAAACTATTAACGCTTTCAAAATAAAAGCAAGTTACAAACTCCATTTGCTTAAAGGAGTAATGGGTTTGTCTTCTTCTTGGCATGCAAATCACCAATCAGGTGACACTATTGATAAAATCGAAAAAGGAACAAAAGCCCTTTACGAATTTTCTGAGATGGGATTTATGGTAATTGCTACTTTAATCAAACTAGTTGGAGCCTCCATAATTCTTTTCTTCTTTAATATCCCTTCAGGAATTATTGTAACACTCATTATTATCACAACTTTTTTTGTTGTAATTAAATTTGATAAACCACTAATTCGTGATTTCCATATTCTAAACAGATTAGATAATGGGATTTCCGCTAAAGTTTACGACACAATCAGTAATATCACAACTGTGATCATCCTAAGACTTGAATCTCTACTAACAAAATCTTTATTCACAAAAATAATGCACCCTTTACCTTTATTCAAAAAAAATATCAAAATTAAAGAATTCAAATGGTTTACAGTATCAACACTTGCAACTCTAATGATCGTAACAACACTTACTGCCTACGTCTTAACAAGTTTCAAAACTGGGCAAGTTATTCTAATTGGATCTCTAATGGCTCTTTACGAATACGTTGACACAATCAACAATATCTTTTTTCATTTCACATATAGGTATGGAGAGATTGTAAAAAACAAAACTGATGTAGAAAACGCAGAACTAATTGCTAAAAGTTTCAAGTCAAAAAACCAAATTAAACAAACCAAATTAACTATAGATAATTGGGAAACTTTAGAAATAAACAAGTTAAGGTTCATTTATCAGCAAGAACATGATGAAAAGAAAAAAAATGCTCCCCCTACCCTTTCAATAGATCATCTTACTATTTACAATGGTGAAAAAATCGCTCTTGTTGGTGAAAGTGGTGCAGGTAAAACTACTTTTCTCAAACTTATCCGTGACCTCTATTCACCAAATTCGCTCAATTTAACTCTTGACAATGTTCCTTTGCAAAAAGGATTCAAACAAATTGCATCTTCAATTTCCTTAATCCCACAAGACCCAGAAATCTTTGCAAGTACAATAAAAGAAAACATTACTTTTGGAATAAAACATAACAAAAGTGAAATCAAAGAATTTACTGACGCTGCTAGGTTCACAAAAGTTATTCCTAGTCTTCCTAACGGCCTTAACTCAAGTATCAATGAAAAAGGCGTTAACCTTTCAGGTGGCCAAAAACAACGTTTAGCATTGGCTCGTGGTCTTATGGCCTCAAAAGAGAAACAGATTATTTTACTAGACGAACCAACAAGTAGTGTAGACTCAAGTAACGAAATGCAAATCTATGAAAATGTCTTTAAAAAATTCAAACATAAAACTATCATTTCTTCAATGCATAGGCTGCATCTTCTACCAATGTTTGACACTATTTTTTTCTTTGAGAATGGAAAAATCACCGCAACTGGAACTTTAAGTGACCTAAGAAGAAACAACGCTAAATTCAGAAAACTCTGGCTTAAGTACAAAAATATCAATTGAATAAATATTAACTAAATTTACTTTTCACTTTTTCAAGAACTTCTTCAGAATACCCACTATCCAAAGACCCATCTACTTCAACAATTTCAACACCAAATTTGCCTAACTTTTCACTCGCTTCGTCATGACAAACTTCCATAATTTCACATTCCAAATTCTCAGAAACCTTAGCCTCACTATATCCTCTTGTCTCAAGGCGTGCCCGTAACTTCTTCAGATTATTACATCTAACTACAACACACAAATCTACAATACTTGGGTGAAGTAAATGAGACACATGTGAATCAAATACAAACGTAATATCTCCTTTATCTTTAGAAGAGTCTAAAATCTCAGAAATTTTTACCTCAACTTTATCCATATCTAAATCATAACAATCTTTTTTAGAATTATACGTCCCACAAGATTTTTCAAACCCATGTATATCAATATGAATAAAACCAAACTTAGAACAAAGTGCTTTTGCAAGCGTACTCTTCCCAGCACCGGGGCTTCCAGTGATTACAATCAGTTTAGATTTGCCTGCCATTAGACCTAAAAAAACAACTTCTAATAAAAAACATTCTACTTAAAAAAAACATCAAATCTAATGTCTTCTTTCTTCCTTAGCTTTCTCTCTAAGTTTTCTTGCTTTCTTATGTTGCCGATAAAGAAGTTTGTGTACCAAGTTCTTGTGCAATAATAGGTCAGCAATCAAAATCAATACAAACAAAAGACCAGCGTAAAGGAGTAGCATTGAAAGTGGCTCAAGGTACGAGATTAAAGGGTTTTGAAAAATGAATTCAGCGCGAATAACTCCTTCAAGCAGTACATAAGGGTTGAGTTCAACAAGGCCACGTAGTTCAGGCGCCATTCCTTCAATTGGGATTATTACTCCTGATAAAAACAAAAATAATGCTCCAGTAGAAATTGCTGCTAGCGTACTAGTCTCTTCACTACTAAAAATAGATCCAATAGCCATCCCAATCAATGTGAAAACAGAAGTCCCACAAAGTATTGCAACAAACATCACTGGAAATGAAAGAAAACTAACTTCTTCCATAAAAACTAACGATACCACCAGTAAAATTGCCATTTGCACAGCAACCAAAAATAATGTACTCAAAAAATTTGCAAAAATAAATTTTGTTTTACGTATTGGCAAAAGCACATTACGAATATAAGCAGGACTTTTTTTCTCCATCATAACCAATGTGTTAGCTAGCATAATCGACAAAAACATCCCAACAAGTGCTAAAATACTTGGGAATAAGAAATTAAACTTACTCTCTTCATCACTTAATGTTTCAACGCGCGTTACTAGCGGCGCAGTTAAAGTTTCAGAATCAGTTACCTCTAAACTACTCAAGTCACTTGAATAGCTTTCCAAATCACCTATAGCTAAATTCAAATCAAGTAACGAATCAATCAGATCTTCATTGGCAAGTCCAGCTTGAGTCATTGAATCTTCAAGTGTTTCAACAACAGTTTCAATATGGTTAAAAGAATAGCTTTCACTCCCAGTAAACTGATTCTCTGCGTTTGTAAGTTCAGATTCCAAGTTTGTCAAAATTGCTTGAATTGCAGTATTTTCACTACTAGAGATATTATCAACTCCTGATACAGCAGATTGAATATCTTCGACATAAGTTTTACTTTGTGAAATTTTTCCATTCATATAACTCTCAAATACACTCAAAACCCTCGCACTATCATCAGCTAATTCTCCACTAGCTTCACTAATTGTTGAACTAACTGTTTCAGAGCTACTTTTAACACTCCCAAGAATTTCAGTTTGAGTATCAATTCCACTTTGTACATCAAAAACAGTTCCAAGTAAAGAATCAAGTAAGTCTTCAGATAATTCTTGCGCTTTAATATCAAATTGGTTTTCAATTGTTTTTTGTACTATTCCAACAAGATTCACTCGACTTTGATCAACATGAATAGTTATTGTTTTGGCGCTGTTACCTTCAACTGTAAAATCACTGGGCAAGTCCAAACAGGCATGCACTAAATTTTGTCTGGCATCCTGTATACATCCATCTATTGTTCGGTATTCAACTACATTATAATCAAGTGCAGCAAACCCTTCTTCGAGCAATTTAATATCTGGCCCAAAGTCTTCAGCAGTAACACCAATTGAAAGGCCATATCCTGCAAAATTATCATATGAAAGACCAATAAGTAAAACTAGTAGTAGTGGTGCAAAAATAATAATCAGTGCAGAAGTCTTAGAACGAAGCAAAAGAACTATATTTTTCTTTACAAGTAGCATAAGCTCCATTAAGCTGTTTCGCCGATACACTCTTTTTTTCGCCTTTGCTCTTTGCTTTAAAGCATCCATCTAATAACCCCTAACCACTCTCTAAACTATTACTCAATACCAATCATCAATCAATTCAATCAAATTATTACCTTGTTTGACCTTGATTTTCGAATTAAAATCCACGATAAGCGGTGATAAATATGTGCTATTTCTCTCCCGGGCAATATTGGGTGTCATTAATTTGGAACAACCGTTATTTTCAACTAATAAGGGTTCACCAATTCTAAATTTATGAATCGATAACTCTATTTCTTCGATTTCACATGAGTCGTTCTCTGAAAACTTAATATGAACCGGGAAATATTGCTGAATTATTTTTGGGAT
>ENA-OREN01000514-OREN01000514.1-marine-metagenome-genome-assembly--contig:-NODE-514-length-55920-cov-6.460523_pt1 | contig 55920 bp, 52 predicted proteins | sample MGYA00248624_ERZ508555 | MGnify/ENA primary metagenome ERZ508555 (study PRJEB26222, sample SAMN06267773) | marine metagenome | isolation source: Saanich Inlet, British Columbia, Canada | place... | reverse complement strand
TTTAGCCGCCGGTTTTTTCTTAGCGACTACTTTCTTTTTAGCCGCAGGTTTTTTCTTAGCGACTACTTTCTTTTTAGTCACTGGTTTTTTCTTAGCGACTACTTTCTTTTTAGCCGCCGGTTTTTTCTTAGCGACTACTTTCTTTTTAGCCGCAGGTTTTTTCTTAGCGACTACTTTCTTTTTAGCCGCAGGTTTTTTCTTAGCGACTACTTTCTTTTTAGCCACTGGTTTTTTCTTAGCGACTATTTTCTTTTTAGCCACTGGTTTTTTCTTAACTACTATTGGTTTCTTTTTAGCTGCTGGTTTTTTCTTGGTAGTTGCCATCTCAACCTCCAAATTAAAATTACATAAAATTATAACTTGTTACGCTTACTACTCCCATACCACATGCCCAATTATAGAGTAACTAATAATTATTAGATATTTCTTTCCTTAAATTGTGCGGCAGCATTTTTAATAAAGCATAGCTTTTTGAGCTTTGCTAACAAGATATTCATGGGAACATTTGAGCATAAATTAATGCAACCTTCCCAAGACATCATTTTAATTTTTAGATCAATATTATTTTCTTAAATGTCTTTATATTTTTCGTATACTATTTTCTAACATAATATAAATTTATTATTCTTTCATCAAGGTTTGATTGCTGGCTGCAATCATTATTAGTATAAAAGATATAATCTGATTTATCGTTTGATCTTTTTGTTCTAGTCCCAGTTTAGTGCGCCACCAGTTTGATACTCAGTAACTCTGGTTTCAAAAAAGTTTTTTTCCTTATTTAAATCCATCATTTCAGACATCCATGGGAATGGATTATTGGCCCCTGGATAAATAATATCTAGGCCAATCTGCTGACATCTGCGATTAGTAATAAAGCGCAAGTACTCTTTAAACATTGGCGCATTCATACCTAAAACACCACGTGGCATTGTGTCTTCAGCATAGCGGTATTCTAGTTCTACACCTTTCTGCATAATAACTCTAATTTCGTCACGAAATTCTTTTGTCCAAAGATGTGGGTTTTCCATCTTTATTTGATTAATCACATCAATACCGAAATTACAGTGCATAGATTCATCACGTAAAATATATTGATACTGTTCCGCTGAGCCAGTCATCTTATTTTGCCTTCCTAAGGCTAGAATTTGAGTAAAGCCAACGTAGAAAAATAAACCCTCCATAATACAGGCAAATACGATTAAGCTTTTTAATAGCTGCTGATCAGATTCTGGTGTGCCGGTTTCAAATTGTGGGTCGGTAAGCGTATCAATGAATGGAATAAGAAACTCATCTTTATCACGGATTGATTTTATTTCATGGTAGGCATTAAAAATCTCACCCTCATCTAATCCAAGGGACTCGGTAATATACTGATATGCATGTGTATGAATTGCTTCTTCAAATGCTTGGCGTAACAGGTACTGACGGCATTCCGGGTTAGTAATGTGACGGTAAGTCCCAAGTACAATATTATTAGCTGCTAAAGAATCAGCAGTAACAAAAAATCCAAGATTACGTTTGACTAAGCGGCGCTCATCTTCAGTTAATCCATTAGGATCCTTCCAGAGAGAAATATCACGACTCATATTAACTTCTTGGGGCATCCAGTGATTAGCGCAGGCCGCAAGATATTTTTCCCAGGCCCATTTATATTTGAATGGCACGAGCTGATTTACATCTGATTGGCAGTTAATAATTTTCTTGTCTTCTACGGCTACACGACGATGGGAGGAATTATCTACAGGTTGCTCACTACTTGTATTAGTTGCTGAGCTAACAATTCTCAAATTCTGATCAGTGTTTGTTAACACTCCCTCACGCATTGGTTGTTCCGGTTGTGAGTTTTTGTCTTCAAATGTCAGCATATTTTTTCTCCTTTTATCCCTTATATAATATTCATTACTGGCAAGACTCACATTCCTCGTCATCAATTGCACAATACTTCAGGTCGGTCTCGACTGGTTCTGCACTCATTGCAGTTATCCCTCCATCTGCCGGCACTGCATTTAAGGCTCCTGTTTTGACTGTAGATTTTTCAGCTGATGTTGCACCTAGTGTACGAAGATAGTAGGTGGTTTTTAGACCACGTAGCCACGCGAGCTTATAGGTTTCATCCAGCTTCTTTCCTGAAACTCCTGCCATATATATATTGAGTGACTGTGCCTGATCAATCCATTTCTGTCGTCTTGCCGCAGATTCAATTAACCACTGTGGATCGATTTCAAAAGCAGTAGCATAAAGTTCACGAATATCAGCTGGCACCCGGTCTATTTTGCTTAAAGCTCCATCAAAATATTTAAGATCGGCGATCATTACTTCGTCCCAAAGGCCAAGTTTTTTTAGGTCCCCCACTAAGGATCCATTGGCGATGGTGAATTCCCCTGATAAATTGGATTTTACATAGAGGTTTTGGTATGTCGGTTCGATACTGGCAGATACGCCAATAATATTAGAAATAGTTGCAGTCGGCGCAATTGCTAAACAGTTGGAGTTGCGCATACCATATTTTTTTATACGTTTTCGTAGTTCACCCCACTCTAACGTAGATGAGTTGTCTATTTCCACATAGCCCCCACGTTCCTCTTTTAAAACTTCAAGAGAGTCTTGTGGCAGAATTCCTCGGTCCCATAGGCTCCCTTGATAGGAAGTATATGGTCCACGTTTTTCAGCCATTTCTGTAGAGGTCCAGTAGGCATAGTAAGCTACTGCTTCCATAGAGCGGTCAGCAAATTCTACTGCTTCGTCAGAAGCGTAGGGAATTTTTAACATGTGCAGGCAGTCTTGAAAGCCCATGATACCCAACCCTACCGGACGATGCTTGAGATTAGAATTACGTGCTTTTTCAACAGGGTAAAAATTTATATCAATTACATTATCCAGCATACGCATCGCTGTACGGATGGTTTGTTGGAGCTTATGCATGTTTAGCTTTCCGTCTTTGATATGTGCTACTAAATTGACAGACCCCAGATTACATACAGCTATTTCTTGATCATTCGTATTTAAGGTAATTTCGGTGCAAAGGTTAGAACTATGCACGATACCCACATGATTCTGAGGCGATCGGATATTGCAAGGGTCTTTGAAAGTAATCCATGGATGCCCAGTTTCGAATAACATACTTAGCATTTTGCGCCACAATTGTGTTGCAGGTATTTTTTTATACAGACCAAATTCACCGCATTTGATTTGCTCCTCATAAGCAAGATAAGATTTTTCAAATTCTTTGCCAAATTTCTCATGAAGATCAGGTACGTCCGAAGGTGAGAATAAGGTCCATTCACCGCCTTCCATTACTCGCTTCATGAATAAATCAGGAATCCAGTTTGCCGTGTTCATGTCATGAGCTCGGCGGCGGTCATCGCCAGTATTTTTACGCAGCTCAAGAAACTCCTCTATATCTAGGTGCCATGATTCCAAATAAGAGCAAACAGCTCCTTTGCGCTTGCCGCCCTGGTTCACTGCTACTGCAGTATCAGAGACAACTTTTAGAAATGGCACCACCCCTTGCGATTTTCCGTTAGTTCCTTTGATATAAGAACCCATTCCCCGTACAGGGGTCCAGTCATTTCCTAATCCCCCAGCATATTTAGCAAGCAGGGCATTTTCTTTAATTGATTCAAAGATACCATTAAGATGATCCGGTACCGTTGAGAGATAACATGAAGATAGCTGAGAGCGACGGGTCCCCGAATTAAATAAGGTTGGCGTTGAGCTCATAAAATCAAAATTAGACAGAATATGATAAAACTCGATAGCCCTTTCCTCTCGGTTATCTTCATTAATTGATAGCCCCATTGCCACGCGCATAAAGAATGCCTGTGGTAGCTCAATGCGTTGATTCTTCACATGTAAGAAATAGCGGTCATATAAGGTTTGTAGACCAAGATAATCAAATTTAAGGTCACAGGAAGCATCTAGCGCTTTCGCCAAACGTGGGATATCAAACTCCGCGAGACGTTTATCTAGCAGCTCAGCATCAATACCGCGCTTAATGAAACTAGGGAAATAATCTGAATAACGGGATGTCATCTCTTGCTGAGCTACTTCTTCTCCCAGCACCTCTAGGCGAATACTGTGTAATAAAAGTCTTGCAGTTACATAGCGGTAAGCCGGCTCTTTTTCGATCAAGGACCTGGCTGAAAGAATAATTGACTTTCTTACCTCTTCTACCGGCACCCCATCGTACAGATCTTTTAATGAGGAGTTTAATACCAGTTCGCTACTTACTGTATCTCCGAGATCTATGCATGCAGCTTCAATTAATGCGAGCAGTAACTTCTTGTCTAATGGAATTTTTCGACCATCTTCTAGCATATGCAGGGCACTATCTGACGTGTCTGCCGTAGCTTTTTCTTTTTGTTTTTCTCGTTCACGTGACCGATCTTCACGGTACAGCACATAAGCGCGTGCCACGTCATGCTCACCAGAACGCATTAGAGCGAGTTCTACCTGATCTTGAATATCTTCTATATGAAAAGTTCCACTTACAGGTTGATGACGTATTAATGCGCTAACCACATTACCTGTAAGGTGGACTACTGCTTCTCTTACTTTCGCAGATACGGTGCTCTGACCGTCATTAACAGCAATAAATGCTTTAGTTAGAGCAATCGAAATTTTATTCGGTGTGAATGCAACTACTGAGCCATTGCGACGAATAATTTTGTATTGGGAGTAATGTGAATCTTGGTAAGGAGAGGCAGAGGAGGAGTCGTAACCAGACGCTACTGTGGAGCTGGTATTCTCTGTTGCAAGTTGCATAATTTGACTTCTCCCCTATTAGTTCTAATATTTTTATGGGGGGAAATTGTAATTCCCCGTCAATTTAATCAGTTGTTTCTTTGACTTTACTAACCACTATATATAGTGGTTAGTAAAGTCAACCAGAACTAACTATAGTTGATTTTCTAATTCCAGTTGATTTTCTAATTCTAGTTAGTTGAAAAAAAATTGCAAGCGTTTCTTGTAATAATATTTCAAAAATAAAATTGATGCGGATGTAACTTAACCAGGAGTTAATTAAGTCAGGGAGAGGTGTGTTGGTTATCAGATATATTCTTCAGAACATATCTGACAAATGGTCCTTGGTATGTGAGGGAGAATAAGTAGTTTTGTAAGGGCACTTATATTAAATTTGGCCTGCTGATTATGAACCAGCAGGCCTGCCAACTAAACTATTAATCTAAGTACAGATATTAATTTTTCTGCTACATTATTTTTAGTGGCCGGGGGCCGGCTTTGACTTGCTTCTAGATACGTAGCCATCGGCCTCATTTTTGTCAACGGAGCCATCATGATTAGCATCTACTTTATCAAATATAGCCTCATTATATTTGAGAAACTCCTCCTTAGTGACTTTGGCATCTTTGTTTGTGTCCATTAATGACATCCCATATCCACCACCACCTGATTTTGCCCCTTTAGATTTATCCGCCTCTGCTAAATCAGCATAGGCAAGCATGACTCCTTTCGTGTTTTTAGGTTGTGAGGTAAAAATACCGTCAGCTGCAAAGCTTAGTGAAGCACTGCTCAGTGCTATTGCAAAAATAGGGCTCAAGGTAATATAGGCGATGGTTTTTTTGTTGTACATAATGTTCTCCTACAGACAGGTATGAAATAGAAACTATAACTTATGAATGTAATATCGGGTTGATGTAAATTCTACTGTGTCAGCATCCTTGCTAGTTTTGCTAGCCTTTCAATGCAGACATTGGCGCGCCAAAATTGATATGGAAAGGTGCGCCGTCAATTACTATTGCCGGGACTGATTTAACTCCAGCCGCCTCAGCTGCTTCAATCTCTTTTTTTTGTTCGCCTAGATGCACGATTTTTACATCGTAGCGGGCAGAGTCCAGGGCCTCAGCTACTTGATGTTCTGCTTCAATGCATACAGGGCACCCAGCATGATAAAAAATAGCAGATGTTTTCATAGACGGTCTCCGAAAAAATTAAAATAAATGGGTGGGCTCACATTCTCAATAAACAACTTAGATGTGACACAGCGATACTGTAATTATAATCGATACCACTATAGATATGCCTAATTTAGAAATGAATATAGGGTGATATTTTAATTATTTTAGTAAATAAATTAATTTTAAATATGAAATTATACTGCTCTTAAAGAGTCCACAATACTAAGATGGGCGGCCTTTACTGCAGGAAGGAAGCCTCCAATCAATCCCATAATTAATGCAAACACAAGTGACTTTGTTATGATTGAAGAATTTAATGTAAAACCAAAAGCGAGCTCAGAGAATGATTGCCAATTCATTGTTGAAATAGTAAAGAATTGCATGAATGATGCCAGTACTAGGCCGATTACCCCGCCCACTGCCCCAAGAATTAATGATTCCGTCAGAAAAGCGGACAGAATATTATTTCTACGAAATCCGAGCGCACGTAATGTTCCTATTTCCATTATGCGGTTGGCAACTGAAGCATACATAGTAATCATTGCTCCTATAATCGCTCCAACAGAGAAAAACCCTGATAACGCCACCCCTAAATAACGGATAAAGTTTGATAGCACTTGTGATTGCTCGGCATAGAAAATACTTTCCTTTTTAGCCCCAAGAGTAAGTCTAGGATCGCCTTCAATACGTGCCTTAAGGGCTTGAAATTTTGTTGGATCATTCATCTTAAGTATAATTGAGGAATAAACTGGCCTACGAAATGCCTGCATTAATTGATCCACATCTCCCCAAATTTCTGAATCGAAACCTGTATTGCCTGCATCAAAAATACCGACTACCGTCCACTCACGCTTACCAAAATACAACTTCTCACCGATCCCCGCGCCATTGTATCGATCTGCAATACTTTTGCCTGCAATTATTTCTGATAGACCTGGTTTGAGCATGCGCCCACTAACAATTTTTACTTGTGGGCGCAGTAGAATTCCAGTTTCCCCGACTCCACGGATTAATACATTTGAAGATTTATCAGAACCCCTGCGGGTAAGAGAAATTAACACAACAGATTCTTTTGAAGTTAACCGTATATTATTAATGCCATATGCTACCTCTGGCTGGCTTTCAACAATAGCAGCTTGGTCACGGCTTATGACGCTCTGTATTTCAGTCTCAGCGGATCTGCGTGTAACTACAACATTATCAGGCGACCCTGTTTCAACTAAAGTTTTTCTAAGGCCTTCCTCTAGCATTAATACTGTGGCAAATACAAATACTACTAACGCCATGCCGCCGGCAGTAAGCAGTGTAGTAAGTTTACGTGTTATTAAATTACGAATTATGTATGAGAATGGAATGGCCATATTTTATATTCCAGTACTTTTATCCTATGCTTCTTAATCCCTCTACAATTGGAATCTGTGCTGAGCGGAATGCCGGAATGACTGCTGCTACAATACCAATCAAGAGGGCAACAATAGCTTGCATGTAAATCGTTTCTGGTGATACGCCAAATACTGGAAAGAGCGTACCAACCTTTGCACTAAACATGGAGGCAACAGGGAAAGTTAATAGAATTCCAATTAATGTGCCTAAAAATGCAATGATCATAGACTCGCCATAAATCAATCCGGATATAAAGGGATGACTAAACCCTAATGCTTTTAAAGTAGCATATTCACTTGTTCGCTCACGTGCTGTCATTGCCATAGTGTTAGCCATAACAGCAAGTATTATTAATATAACCACATAGGAAACAATCCGGATCGCCACCACTATTGCCTCAGTCATTGAAACGAACCCCAGCTGGAAAGCTTTTTCTGTTTCTGTTCGAGTCTCTGCAAGTGAGTTTTTAAATAATTTATCAACTTCACCTGATATTTCAGATGCTCTGTTTGGTTCTGAGATATTGATGGCATATACACCCACCCAATCAGTAGTACGGGCTGAGCGAGCTATTACTCTTTTTCTAGATTCATTTAGATAATCCCAATGGAAAAAAAACTGAGAGGTATCCGTTTTTGCTTCTGCACCATCATAGATAGCACGCACATTAAATTTCCATGTGCCAGGATAAATGGTACCTCGTATGGGCACCGTATCTCCTATTTTTAAGCCGTATACGTCCGCTAACTTACGCCCTATTACACAACCCTTGCGGTCAGTTGTGAAGGCGGTTAGCTCTTTTGGTGGAATAATATATTCAGAGTAAACATCAAAGTATGTTTTTGCATCAATTGCGAATTGAGGAAAGAAATTCTTTTCGGTAATATAAACTCCCCCAAACCAACTGGCATGAGTAACCTCTGTAACTCCTCGGAGTTTTTTTATCCTATCCTGATATTTGATGGGCAAATGGAATACTAGCGAGATAGCATTACGCGTTACTAACCTTGTTTCCGAGGAGCCCTCGGCACCTGAATACCAGGCATCTACTACTGTTCGTAACAGTCCAAAAGCTACTATTGCTACTATAATTCCCAGAATCGTCAACCCAGTCCGCAATTTGTGACGTAAAGTATTACGAAGAATAAGTTTTAGAAAGTGCATTTCTTGTAGCACATATGCAATGAAGAGAAGTGCTGCTTCAGAATAAATAAAATAATAAATTTCATCTATATGAGTTAATTTTCCACATCTAACTCCCCTTTTTCCAGATGTCGAATTAAATGGGCGGTTTTAGCGGCATGAGGATCATGTGTAACCATGATAATAGTCTTTTCCATCTCTTTATTTAGACGGTCCAGTATAGCGAGAATCTCTTCTGCTGCTGTGCGGTCTAAGTCGCCTGTAGGCTCATCTGCAACTAATATCACCGGATCAGAAATAAAGGCGCGAGCAATCGCCACACGTTGCTGCTGTCCACCAGATAATTCAGATGGATAATGTTCCATACGATCAGAAAGCCCGACCATTACTAATGCTAATTCCACACGCTCCTGCCGCTCTTTAAATGAAAGTGGTGTTAATAATAATGGTAGTTCCACATTCTCAAATGCTGTTAATACGGGCATCAAATTGTAGAATTGAAAAATAAAACCAATATTAGCTGCTCTCCAGTCAGCCAGCTCCCCCTCAGATAAAAGGGCAATATCTGTGCCTCCTACTTTCAATGTTCCGCTATCAGGTTTATCAATCCCTGCAATTAAATTGAGTAAAGTACTTTTACCGGAGCCAGAGGGCCCCATTAAAGCAATAAATTCTCCTGCGGGAATATCAAAAGTAATATCAGTTAATACAGGTACTGTCTGCTCACCTCGGCGATAAGATTTTGTGAGATGTTTAATATGGACAATAGGTTCTGAAGAGTTTCCCATGTTACTAATATGACTCCATTTATTTCACTATAGCTTTAACTATGTCGTCATTATCAAGATCTTTGCTTGGTCTTAATACTATTTTGTCCCCTGGCTTCGGGCCGTTTAATATTTCTATCATATCTCCAATTTCTTGGCCGGTTTCAACTGGTATCTCAATTACTTTCCCTTCTTTAATAAGGAATACTATCTTCTTATCATCTCGCTTAGCTATGGCGTCAGGTTGTATTACTGTACGAGAAGTACGCTGACCAGCCGGCATTTCTTTCTCAAGGAATGCTATTTTTGCGCTCATTTCCGGCAATATATTAGGGTCATGATCAACAAATCTTACCTTTACAAGTACAGTTGCTTTTGAGCGATCTACTGTCGGAACTATACGCTGTACAACACCGCGTAATCTTGTTTCTGGAAGGGCGTCCAGCTGAATCTCACATGGCTGATCAAGTCTTACTTTATGTAGATTTGACTCAGATACGTCAGCTTCAACCTCTAGCGTATCCATGTCTGCCATAGTTACCACAGCACCTTTTGCATTAAGTGCGGAAGAAAAGGGTGTTACTACATCGCCAATGTTGGCGCTTTTTGTCAACACCACCCCGTCAAATGGCGCGCGTATTAATGTGTGCTCCACTGAGATTTGTGCTACATGGTATGCCGCTTGAGCTGCTCCGACTGCGGCTTGATACCCAATGACTGCGGCCTTTGATTTGCGAGAACGAGCTATAGCCTCATCATATATAGCCTGAGAAATAAAATTTTTCGCTAACAAGTCCTCAGTTCGCTTAAGTGATTCCTGTGCATTTATTAGTTCAGCCTCTCCCTGGTGAAGGTTTGCCTCAGCTACTTTAATATTGGCTGCCGCCTGTTCCATAGTGGCAGAGACATCTTTATTCTCTAGCTGCGCAATTACCTCTCCTTTTTTTACTTTACTACCTTCAGTTACACCCAGCCACTCAACGCGTCCAGTTGCCTTAGACGCTACAGCTGCTTTTCTTTGTGCAACTACATATCCAGTGGCATTAAGTAGTGTAAAGGATTGTGAGGGGTAAGCTGTAGTAACAGTAGCAGACTCTATCTCAATAGCTGTGATACTTCTGAAATATAGAAACAAAAATAACGCCAATGCTGCGGCAGCTATAAGAGTAACCATGGGGCGTTTTCTTCTTTTGCGTTTAGTTGCGCCAGTACTGCCGCCCCTATCAATTTTTAATTTGGATAAATCTTCGTTAGCCACAAGAACGCCTTTGAAATTTCAATGTATTGATTATGGTGCAGAACTTACGATCTTTGAGCGTGACAGGGGTGGATTTTTAGAAAAATAACGTTTAATCCCATCGAGCACTGCTTGGGCCATTTTGTTCTGATAGGACTTCTTTAGAAGCTTTCTCTCTTCATTTGGATTACTAATAAAAGCAGTCTCCACTAAAATTGAAGGAATATCAGGAGATTTAAGCACAGCAAATCCTGCCTGCTCTACATGACTCTTATGTAAATGATTTATTTCACCAATTTTTGATAATACTTCCTTAGCAAGAGTATGACTATCCTCTCTTGTCTGTGATAACGAAAGATCCAGAAGAGTTTTGTTAAGGTAGGGATCCTTGGTATCAAGATTTACGCCGCCAATTAGATCAGCATCATTTTCTTTCTTTGCTAGCCAGCGTGAAGCGGCTGAAGTTGCGCCACGCTCAGATAACGTAAATACAGAAGAACCTCTTGCATGAGGTTTAACAAAAGCATCGGCATGAATTGATACAAATAAGTCTGCTTTTAGTTTTCGTGCTTTTTCTAGGCGCATTGGTAGTGACAGGAAATAATCCCCGTCCCGAGTTAACGCTGCTCGCATATTGGGTTCGGCATCTATTTTAGCTTTTAATTTCCGCGCAATGGCAAGGACAATATTCTTCTCGTACGTACCCCTCTTACTCACTGCTCCAGGATCTTCTCCCCCGTGACCGGGATCAATTGCAACAGTTATGACTCTTATGGCTGCAGAAGGTTCCTTGCTGCCAGCTATAGTTGTACTTGGTTTTCTATCGGACTGAATATGCTCAGAAGCGCTTGCCTGTGCGGATTTTATTGCCCCTTCATTTATTAATGTCATTAAAGGGTCTGGTGGAGAAGTAGGGTAAATATCCAGGACCAAGCGATGACCATAATCTCCTACAGGTTTAAGTATAAACGCCTGTGGTTTAACCTCACTTTTTAGATCCAGTACAAGCCGTAAAACTCCTAATTTAAATTGGCCAACACGAAGTGTACGAATATATAAGTTATCGGCGCTTACCTTTCCAGGTAATTTTTTTATTTCAGATGTAAGCGCAACATCTATTAAATCCAGAACCACTCGATCTGGGTTTTTAAGTAAAATAAGGGAGTAATTTATTGGGGTATCTGATTCTAGCGTAAGGCGGGTATATTCAGATGCCGGCCAAATACGAGTAGAATTAACTGTTGTGTTAGCAGAAACAGAAGAAACAAATAAAGAGAGCTGGGATGCCACTAGTATCAATAGGACATAAAATTTTGCTGAAAACAGAGCCCTCAGACAATCAGTTGATGTTCTAATTAAGGGTTCCTTTTGACCTGCCAATCTTTCAAACACTGTCTGCCAACCTCCGTACCAGCCTGAATTTCAATTTTGCGTCCTGTTTCGATTATAGTAAAAGAAATCCGTATATCAGCTATAGGCAATAGTTTCTCGGCTTTTTCGGGCCACTCTACCAGACAAATTGAATTTTCATTAAAATATTCACGAAAACCAGCTTCTTCCCATTCTATCGGGTCAGTGAAGCGATAGAAATCAAAGTGATAGAAGTATAACCTAGATATTTTATAAAGCTCAACCAAATTATATGTAGGACTTTTTACTTTTCCCTCATGACCTAAGCCACGTAAGATTCCTCTTGCAAGTGTTGTTTTGCCTGCGCCAAGGTCGCCCTTTAGAAAAATAATAAGTCCTGGACGCAATATAGTTGCAATTTCTGCACCAAAAGTCAGAGTTATAGGTTCACTCTCAAGGTGGCATGTTGTACCTGAATTGTTATGATAAGAACTATGCAAAATAATATTTCCAATTATCCTCTTACAGACTTAGTCTCTTTGACAAGTGATATCAAGATTTGGAGCAGAGAGCTTGGGTTTCAAGAAACCGGTATCTCTGATGCCAAGGCCGAGAAATCACATGTTGAGAGAGGTTTGTTGGCGTGGTTAAATGAAGGTTATCACGGCAACATGGATTATATGGCAAAACATGGCATTAAGCGCTCTCATCCAGACAAATTAATACCAGGCACGCTGCGAGTAATTTCGGTACGGATGAATTATTTGCCACCTAAAACAAAAAACAGCTGGCAAGTGATAGAAGATAGTGAGAAAGCATTTATATCTCGTTATGCTCTTGGCCGAGATTATCACAAGGTGTTGCGTGGCCGATTACAAAAGCTTGCTGATAAAATAACCGCTCAAATAGGCCATTGTAACTATCGTGTGTTTTCTGATAGCGCTCCTGTTATGGAAGTGGAGTGGGCGCAAAGGTCTGGCCTTGGATGGCGCGGGAAGCACACTCTATTGCTCTCGCGTGAAGCTGGTTCAATGTTTTTCCTCGGGGAAATATATACTGATTTGCCGCTACCTGTAGACGATCCTATCGATAACCACTGCGGAACTTGTAGGAAATGTATTGATATATGCCCTACTAAAGCCATCATAGAGCCCTACCGATTAGACGCAAGGCGATGCATTTCCTATCTTACTATCGAAAATAAAGGCAGTATTCCAGAGTCCTTGCGACCGCTTATTGGAAACCGGGTCTATGGGTGTGATGATTGCCAGCTAGTTTGTCCTTGGAATAAATATGCTGCGGTTACCGGGGAAAGTGATTTTTCTGTACGTAATGGCTTGGATAACGCATCCCTAGTTGAGTTATTTAGCTGGAATAAAGAAGAATTTAATACTAGGCTTGCTGGTAGCCCAATCCGCCGAATCGGGCATGAACAATGGCTCCGAAATTTGGCAGTAGGATTAGGCAACGCTTCATTCTCAAAAAATATCTCTGATGCATTAAAGGCTCGATATAACGATGACTCGCCTTTGGTTCGTGAGCATGTGCAGTGGGCTTTAAGGCAACATGAGCCTACAGACGAATCGAAACAAAATGGTCTGTCCTAACAAGCCAGACCAGAGAATAGCTAAGAATAATTTGATACAAAACAATAGTCTCGGAATATATAAGGCTTAAGGCCTCCTATTGGAACCCAGCCTACAGTTTCACCAATAGTTGAGTCCAGATTGAAGTATTATTTAATCATTTCTGTTTCTTCGTGCTTAGGATCAAATGGCATTTGATCAATTGTGGCAGCGTTATTAACCATATTTTTATTATCAATTTGCAGTCCCTGGAAATCATAAAGCACATTATCGACCAAGTGTGAGGGTTGTACGTTACGTAATGCAGTAAACATGGTTTCCAGTCTTCCTGGAAATTTTTTGTCCCATTCCCGCATCATGTCTTTAATTACCTGACGCTGTAAGTTCTTCTGTGATCCGCATAAATTACAAGGAATAATGGGAAATTCCTCAGCATCTGCATAAGCTTCTAGGTCTTTTTCTTTACAATAAGCAAGTGGACGAATCACAATGTGCTGCTGGCTATCATTTATTAATTTAGGGGACATGGCCTTAAGCTTTCCACCATAAAAAAGATTAAGAAACAATGTTTCAAGAATATCATCTCGGTGATGGCCTAGCGCAATTTTAGTTGCACCAATTTCACTCGCCACACGATATAGTACACCGCGCCTTAGGCGTGAGCATAGACTGCAGGTGGTCTTCCCTTCAGGAATGATTTTTTTTACTACACTATAAGTATCTTGTTCAATGATACGAAAAGGAACGCCAATTTTAGTAAGGTACTCTGGCAATATATGTTCGGGGAATCCGGGCTGTTTCTGATCTAGATTTACGGCAATTAATTCAAATTTTAGTGGTGCATGCAACTGAAGATTTCGTAGTATATCTAGCAACGCATAGCTGTCCTTGCCACCAGATAGGCATACCATAACCCTGTCTCCTGCCTCAATCATATTAAAGTCTGAGATAGCTGAGCCAACAAGGCGTCTTAATCTCTTATGAAGTTTATTAGCGTTATATCTTTCTTTTTTGGAGCTTATTTCCATTACAATCCTTGTAATTCAAAAGAATAAGTTGCCAAGTCCATTTGGGATAAGGTAAGGCAAATTTTGCAAGATAAATTATTGAATTTATAGAAGGCAGGGTTACCTATATAAACTTAATTAAAACATAGATTGTTATTTGATGGTGAATTTGACTGAATATGAAGCTGTGCTGACAATTTCTATATTGAGGCTGTTTTGTTAGTAAATATATGTTGAGCCGGATTAAAGCTGAGTAGACAATAACAATGCTTAAAACAGGCGGCATATATAAAATATATTGATTATCATTTTAATCTGGTATATTCTCTTCTAAAGAGGACATTAGTAACCTCTTTGTCTTTTATTGTATGCACCGGAGGCTAGGTGCCAAATAAAGGTCTGGCCTAAATCAAAACGAGCTAGCTTAGTATAGGCACTATTGTAAATAAGAAAGGCTTCTATAAATAATATGAACATATTATGAATACTAAGTGTCTACAAATTAAGGTTGTATTTAAGGAGAGGGTCAAACAGCACAGAAAAAAATAGCTTTGTCGTATTTAAATAAAAATAATTTAATAAAAAACGGAATTTGATTTTCATCAAAATATTGTATGGGCGCGGGTTAGTTCTAAAGTTGCATAAACAACTAAATAAAGATTAAATCAAGCTTGTGTGAGTATTTTCAGCGTGGTAAAATCCGCCGTTATTTATTTAACTAAGTGGCCAGGTAACTTTATAAAAATATTGGGCCCAATGAACCGTACCTGAATCCGGCAAACGTTCAGAATAATAGATAAATACAGACATTAAATTAATAAATTATATTCTTCACTAAGAATTAGAAATTAAGTGGAGAAATTAAGTGGGAGAAATTATGGGCAGCAAAGTAACGGCTATACTGGTGTGGATCTCAACACTTGTTCTATACCCAAGCGTGGCGGCGGCTGAGAAATTAAGTACGATAAACTTACCAGCGCCAGGATCTCGAATTGCTACTGAAATGTATGACCTGCATATGTATGTAATGTATATATGTGTGGTTATTTTTATTGGTGTGTTTGGGGTTATGTTGTACTCTGTAATTGTTCACAGAAAATCAAAAGGTTTCAAAGCCGCAAATTTTCACCATAGTACAACCGTTGAAATTATCTGGACTATTATCCCGTTCTTCATTCTCTTTGGTATGGCCTTTCCTGCTACACAAACAGTTGTTGATATGAAGGATACTTCTACACCGGATATTACTATTAAAGCTACCGGTTATCAGTGGATGTGGGGCTATGATTATCTGGCAGGGGAAGGAGAGGGTATTAAATTTCTCAGTAAAATGTCTACCCCTAGGGAACAAATCAGAAATGAAGCTCCTAAAGGCGAGAACTATATACTAGAAGTTGATAACAATGTAGTGGTTCCAGTTGGGAAAAAGGTTCGTCTACTTCTTACTTCAAATGATGTTATTCATGCATGGTCGGTACAGCAATTAGGTGTTAAACAAGATGCTATTCCGGGATTCATACGTGATGCCTGGTTTAAAGCAGATAAACCAGGGGTATATCGTGGTGTATGTTCAGAGTTATGCGGTAAAGAACATGCCTATATGCCAATAGTTGTGGAAGTATTGGCAGAAAATGAATACTCACAATGGGTGGCTTCCCAAAATCAAGCGTCAGCGGAGCCAGCTATTGATGTCAATAAAGAATTTACAATGGATGAGCTAAAAGCTACCGGTGAAAAAGTATATGCCGGTAATTGTGCCGCCTGCCATCAGGCTAATGGTAAAGGAATATCTGGGACATTCCCCGGTCTAGATGGATCAAAAATCGCAGTTGGACCGAAGGCTGACCATATAAAAATGGTAGTAAATGGTAAGGCAGGTACTGCAATGGCCGCATTTAAGCATTTGTCAGATGTTGATATTGCCGCAGTAGTTACCTATGAACGAAATGCATGGGGTAATACAACGGGCGACATAGTGCAGCCTTCAGAAATTAAAGCATTCAGAAATTAAAGCATTCAGAAATTAAGGAACGAGGAGAATATTATGGCAGCAGTACACCATCCTGATAATGGCATAGACCATGAACATGAGCATCATGGGCCTCCTAGCGGAATCATGCGCTGGTTAACCACTACTAATCACAAAGATATCGGTACGCTATACCTCTGGTTTAGCTTTGCGATGTTCTTAACCGGTGGCGTAATGGCGCTAACTATTCGCTCTGAATTATTCCAGCCGGGGTTACAAATTGTCGAGCCGGAATTTTTTAATCAACTCACCACACTACATGGCTTGGTAATGGTGTTTGGTGCAATTATGCCGGCTTTTGTTGGTTTTGCTAACTGGCAAATACCAATGATGATCGGTGCTCCAGATATGGCTTTTGCTCGTATGAATAACTGGAGTTTCTGGTTACTGCCACCGGCAGCTTTATTACTGATTAGTTCATTCTTTGTACCTGGTGGAGCAGCTGCAGGTGGTTGGACACTATATCCACCACTTTCTGTCCAGATGGGTATGGGTATGGACATGACTATATTTGCTGTTCATATACTGGGTGCTTCATCCATTATGGGGTCAATCAATATTGTCACAACTATTCTAAATATGCGCGCACCAGGCATGACAATGATGAAAATGCCTTTATTTGTGTGGACTTGGTTGATAACAGCATATCTACTATTAGCAGTTATGCCGGTATTAGCAGGCGCAGTAACTATGTTGCTAACAGATCGCCAATTCGGAACTAACTTCTTCAATGCTGCAGGTGGCGGTGATCCAGTCATGTTCCAGCATATATTTTGGTTCTTCGGGCACCCTGAGGTCTATATCATGATTCTGCCGGCGTTTGGAATCGTATCTCAAGTTATTCCGACATTTGCCCGTAAGAAGCTGTTTGGGTATTCTTCGATGGTATATGCTACAGCGTCAATTGCGATTCTTTCATTTATCGTTTGGGCTCATCACATGTTTACAGTGGGTATGCCAGTTACGGCCCAGCTGTTCTTTATGTACGCTACTATGCTGATTGCAATTCCAACCGGAGTGAAGGTATTTAACTGGACTGCTACTATGTGGCGTGGTTCCATGACATTTGAAGCTCCGATGCTGTTTTCTATTGGATTTATCTTCCTGTTTACTATTGGAGGATTTAGCGGCATAGTCCTTGCAATCGTACCTGTAGATATACAGTTACAGGAAACCTACTATGTGATAGCGCATTTTCATTATGTGTTGGTATCAGGCTCATTATTTGCATTATTTGCCGGTACATATTATTGGTTACCAAAATGGACTGGAAACATGTATGACGAAGGTCTGGCCAAAACACATTTTTGGTGCTCTATGATCTTCTTTAATATTACCTTCTTTGTGCAACATTTCTTGGGACTAGCAGGGATGCCTCGGAGAGTTCCGGACTACGCGTTGCAGTTTGCTGATTTCAATATGATATCAACCATAGGTGCATTTGGTTTTGGCTTCAGCCAGTTGATTTTCCTCTACTGCATAATTAAATGTATTCGTGGCGGACAAAAGGCAACTGATGAAGTGTGGGAAGGTGCTGATACATTAGAGTTTACAGATTTACCTTCACCGGCACCGTATCACAGCTTTGAAACAGCTCCAAAGGTAAAGTAGTATGGACAAAGAGTCAAAGAATCAGCGCAACAAAAATATTAAAACTGCGCTGGTTCTTTGGGCAATTGTGTTATTAATTGTAGGTTTATTTTTTAATACACATTGGGGATGAATGTATTACAGCTAAATCTAGTTCTGCTAAAGAAATTGCTGATACTTGCTGTGGTAATGTTTGCATTTGGCTACGCAATGATTCCATTCTACAAGCAGATTTGTGAGGTAGCAGGATTAAATAATTTACTGCAACCAGACACATTAGCAGAAGAAACTCAGCTTGTGGATACAAGCCGAATGTTGACAGTTCAGTTGGATGCAAATACTCGTGGATTGCCATGGGAATTTAAGCCACTGCAATCAACTGTACAGATTCATCCAGGTGAATTAGTTGAAGTAATGTATGAGATTAAGAATAATTCTGAACGTGAAATAATCGGTCAGGCGATTCCAAGCTATGCACCATTATTGGTTTCGCAGTATATAAAGAAGCTAGAGTGTTTTTGTTTTACAAAGCAGGTTTTAAAACCTAATGAAGTAAAGCAAATGCCGGTACAGTTCCTAATAGAACCTGAATTTCCGGGAGATATAGATAGCTTATCAATCTCGTACACATTTTTCGAAATTGGTCTTAGTAATGGTGCAGGCACTAACTAGGATAAGCGCACTAAAAGTAAAATTTGAGAGTAAAAGATAAAAAGCCTGATAAAGCCGGGTATGTACAAGTTGCAAAAGCAGTGTTTTGGGCATTCTCTGGAATAAGAAAAAATACTGATCATGCTGCTGATGTAGAATCACTAACAATGAAGCAAGTAGTAATCGGAGGAATTATCGGTGCTGCTATATTTGTAGGATTTTTATTATTACTGGTTAACTTAATAACAAACTAAGAATTGATTAAAATATTCGCAGGAGAATACCCATGAACCAAGACGCAAATCATTACTATATTCCAACGCCTTCAACCTGGCCTATGACCGGGGCAATTGCCATTTTCTTTATGGGGTTTGGAGCTGCATTTACCGTTAATAAGCTTCCAATTGGATATGGGTTATTGGCAATCGGGTTTGCAATTCTTATTTATATGCTATTTGGTTGGTTTGGAACGGTAGCAAAAGAAAGTGAAGGCGGTAAATTTAATAAGCAGGTCGATAGCTCCTTTCGTTGGGGTATGAGCTGGTTTATTTTTACCGAGGTAATGTTTTTTGCTGGTTTCTTTGGCGCGCTATACTACATGCGGGTATTATCAGTGCCATGGCTTGGTGAAATGGAAATGGCTTATGGGGCTTCAGTGTGGCCGGAGTTCGCAGCAGGATGGCCTACAGCTGGTCCAGGAATAACAGAGGAATTTACTCCGATGGGAGCATGGGGGCTACCAGCGTTTAACACTGCATTGCTGTTAACTTCAGGCGTAACCTGTACATGGGCACATTGGGCAATTAAGCTTGATAAACGTAGCCAATTAAAATGGAGCCTGTTTCTAACGATTGCATTAGGTGCCCTCTTTATTGGTTGCCAAGCTTACGAATATATGCACGCCTATTCCGAGTTAAATCTTAAACTTACCTCTGGTGCCTATGGCGCAACCTTCTACATGCTAACCGGATTCCATGGCTTTCATGTGACTCTTGGCGCAATAATGCTAACAGTAATTTATTTTCGAGTTTTAGCTGGTCACTTCAAACCAGAGAACCATTTTGGCTTTGAAGGGGTGTCCTGGTATTGGCATTTTGTGGATGTGGTTTGGCTAGGACTTTTCGTATTTGTCTATTTATTATAAGAATAAACTATCAGCGGATATAGATGAATCTTACTGATTGGCAGGTAATATATTAAAATATAGACCTGCCATCAGTATAATAAATAGAATAACGGATAGGCTAATTCGTAACGTTAAAGACTTAAGCATACGCGTATTCTGACCTTTGTCTTTAACCATATAGTACAAAGCGGATGCAAGACTATAAACTATGAAAAGAAAAAATAGGACTGCAATAGTTTTCAAATTAAATCCCGAAAGTATTATAAATTTAGGTTCTGGGCGGAAGTTTAGCTGAGATTAGTATTCAAACCAATGAATATTTTAGGTTGGCAGTTCAAATGCAGTTTTTGGCCAACAGCTGCTGCAATATTTTTTATTGTTCTTACGGTAAATTTAGGCAATTGGCAACTTTCTAGAGCCCAAGAAAAAGATGATCGACAGGCGAAGCTAAATCAGCTTTCACAAGAGCCGGTTGTGTCGATACCAAAATCATTAATTAAGATAGAAGACTATCAGTTTCGTAAGGTTGAGGCCTATGGTACGTATGATCCAAGCCATACTATCTATCTAGATAATAAGATAAACAGAGGTAGGGCTGGCTATCAGATTATCACCCCAGTTAAGTTAGATGAGAGCTCTATGCATGTTCTGATTAACCGTGGATGGATAGCTGCAGGTCGTACTAGAGATGATTTGCCTGAGATATTGACCCCTTCTGGCAAGGTGATGATATCAGGAATAGCAGAATCACCAACAATGAGAACTTTGGAGCTATCTAAGGAAACAGTATCCGGTAAGGTATGGGAAAACCTTCATCTAGAACGTTATCGGGAAGCGACAGGACTGCAGCTACAACCATTAGTAATATTGCAAGAAGATAAAGTAAAGGATGGCTTGCTTCGTGCATGGACCCGGCCAGATTCAGGATCCAGCAGAAATTTAGGTTATGCATTTCAGTGGTTTGCCATGGCATTGGCGATAATAATATTATATTTGGTATTGAATGTTAAAAGAAACCACCACAAGAACAAATAAGAAAAAGCTATCTTTGTTGATGGCAATAATGATTGCGCCGATAGCGCTATCTTATATGCTCTTCTATTGGGGGGCGCCTTCAACCAGTGTGAATTATGGAGAGTTGCTCAAAGTAGAACAAGCTTTACCAAATATTGGTTTGCATAAGACAGATGGTGAAGCATTTAATATTGGCCAATTACGTGGAAAGTGGGTAATGCTAGCTGTAGACTCTGGGGAATGCGGAGAGTTATGTCGTGAGCAACTATACTATATGCGCCAAGTACGCCTTATGCAAAATAAGAAAATGGACCGTATAGAAAGAGTTTGGTTGATAGACGATAATAAGACTCCAGCAAATGGTATCAAAGAAGATTTTAAGGGAACAATATTTATAAATGCCCAGAAAAGCAAACTACTTAAAGAAATTCCAGCAAAAATTTCTCAGCGGGATCATATTTATATAATTGATCCAATAGGAAATTTAATGATGCGCTTTCCAAAAAATATTGACCCAGCTAAAATGGCAAAAGATATTAAGCGCTTACTTAAGGTTTCACGAATAGGATAAGGACGTGTTATGACTACAAGTATAACTTGGCAAAATACAGCTTCACGAGTGCACCAATTCTATCGGCTAACCAAGCCACGGGTTGTTTCGCTTATTGTGTTTACTGCATTCATTGGTATGTTCCTTGCAGTTCCAGGTGCAGTTCCATTAGACGCTCTAATTTTTGGCACTATAGGAATTGCATTAGTTGCAGGTGCAGCCGCCGCCGTGAACTGCTTGGTGGAACAAAAAATTGACTCTGTGATGGCGCGTACACGTGGCAGGCCTCTGCCAAGGGGAGAGGTAAGCTCTCCAGAAACCTTCTTTTTCCTTGCATTGATAGGTGGAGGTGGCCTGTACATGCTACATCAGTTGGTGAATCCGCTAACAATGTGGCTCACACTAATCACGTTTGTCGGTTATGCCATTATCTACACAGTGGTACTTAAGCCTTTAACGCCACAGAATATTGTTATTGGCGGTGCATCTGGTGCAATGCCTCCAGTATTGGGTTGGACAGCTGTAACGGGAGAAGTCACAGCTGACGCCCTGCTTTTATTCTTAATAATCTTTGCATGGACCCCGCCCCATTTTTGGGCACTTGCACTCTACCGTAAGAATGAATACGCTAAAGTTGGTATGCCGATGTTACCAGTAACGCACGGAGATCAATTTACTAAGTTGCATGTGCTTCTTTACACTTTCATACTCTGTGCAGTCACACTGTTGCCATATGCTACCCAAATGGGTGGGTTAATTTATCTTATTAGTGCAGTAATCCTAGATGCCGTATTTTTATACTATGCAGTACAAATTTATCGGAATTATAGTGATCAACTTGCACGTAAGGCTTTTCGCTATTCGATTTTTTATCTGGCAGCTTTATTCACGGCATTATTGGTTGACCATTACTTCTATTTCTAAATAGTATTATGAAGTGTTTTAGATTTCTAGCACTTCTAGTTGGGTTGTCAGCACCAGTTTTTTTATCAAGCTGTGATAGTAAAATAGAGCCAGACTTTCTTTCTACAGATATCACAGGTGCCAGTTTTGGAAGAGACTTTAAACTCTTTGATCACAATGGGGACCTTCGTTCTCTAGCTGATTTCAGGGGCAAAGTGATAGTGCTGTTTTTTGGTTACACAAATTGCCCGGATATATGTCCGAGTATCATGGCTAAGCTTGCTGGTGCCGTAAAAAATATAGGAAAAGATAGTAATCACGTTCAAGTATTATTTATATCAGTTGATCCTGAGCACGATACTCCAGCCCTATTAAAACAATACGTATCTACATTTAATCCTAATTTCCTTGGCCTATCAGGCGATATAGAAACCACAAGAAATATCGCTAAGGAATTTAAAATTGCTTTCCAAAGGCAAGTAGAAGAAACTCAAGATAGTTACGTAATGGAGCACTCTGCGGGAACTTATATTTTAGATCAGGAAGGAAAGCTTCGTTTGTATGTGAATACTAATACAGACATGGAAATAATTTCCCATGATATCTTAGAGCTACTAAGAATCTCGTAAAAATAATTTTCCTGGATTTAGTATGTTGTTTGGGTCAAAAACCTGTTTAATATTCTTCATTAAATTCATCGTTGTTGGATCAATCTCCTTGTCAACATAGGCACGCTTCTCTCTTCCAATACCATGCTCTCCTGATAGCGTGCCATTGAGGCTAATTACTAAATCAAAAATTTCATTTAAACAACTTGCGGCTCGATCCATTTCTTTCGTATTGTCTGGGTCTACCAGTAGATTTACATGAATATTTCCGTTTCCAGCATGACCAAAATTAACATTACTAATCTGATGTTGTAAACTTAACTTAGTAAGTCCACTCAGAAACTCAGGTAGCGTAGAAACTGGTACCACTACATCTTCATTAATTTTCTTCGGTGCAATATCCTTTAGTAATGGCGATAGCGCCTTACGTATTTGCCACAAATTTTTAGTATCTGTGACTCGCTCAGCTTGTAATAGCCCTTCATTCTGGCAGGCTGAGAGTATGGCAATACTGGCCTCATTAACTTCACGAGAAGACCCATCAACTTCGATCATCAGCATTGCAGTACTATCATCTGGCAGTATTTCTGGAGAGTGGCTGCGAATAAGATTAAGTGAGCCTTTATCCAGAAATTCAAGTGCACTAGGAATTTGAGGAAGAGACATAATGGAGACTATTGCCGCAGCACAACTTGAGGTATTACGGAAATGTGCAACTAGCCCACCAATAGATTCTGGTAAAGGGGTAAGTTTTAGTGTTGCCTCCGTAATCACTGCTAATGTCCCCTCAGAACCAATCAGAAGCCTTGTTAGGTCATAGCCCACCACACCTTTTGTGGTGTAACAACCAGTCTTTATATTTTCGCCCTTTCCTGTTACCGCTTTCACCCCCAACACATGATCACGAGTGGTTCCGTATTTTACTGCGTGAGGACCACCTGCAGATGTGGCAAGGTTCCCACCAATGCTGGAATATGCTGCGCTAGAAGGGTCGGGTGGCCAAAAGAACCCATAAGGTCTGACCGTGTCTTGCACTGTCTGATTGAGTACGCCCGGCTCAGTTACAATCACACGGTTAGCAGGATCGACTACATTAATTCGTAACATACGTTCCAGTGATAGAGCTATTCCACCTTGCTCGGGTATGCTCCCCCCCGCAGTTCCTGTACCGCGCCCACGTGGTGTGAGTGGAACTTTATGTTTATTACATAGTAAAACTATGGCCTGAATTTCGTCAGTGGTAAGTGGAAATGCCACCATATCAGGCGGATATATTTTTTGGCTATTATCATAAGCGTAAGCATAACAATCTACCGGATCTGTATAAATCCGATCGGGGGGCAACAAAGACTGAAGTTGGGCAAGAAAAGTATTCATTAATAATTATTTACCATGCTGAATGGGAAATGCCGCCTAGCTATCGTATAGTATGTTGAACATTACCAAAAAAATTAACATGAACCTTATATAACTAGAAATGATACAAGAAAGCACATTATATGTTGTTGCCACTCCGATTGGAAACCTGAGAGATATTAGTTTGCGCGCGCTAGATGTGCTCATGGCCGTTGATGTAATCGCTGCTGAAGATACTCGGAACTCCAGAAAATTACTGGTTCACCACTCAATTACTAAAAAGATGATAGCTTTGCACCAGCACAATGAACGCGCCGCCTCAAAGAAAATTTTAGGTCTGCTTGAGGCAGGAAAATCCGTTGCTTACATTACTGATGTTGGCACACCAGGAATCTCTGATCCCGGTGCAATTCTAGTTAACCTGGTAAGAGAGAAGTATTGCGTGGTGCCGGTGCCCGGGGCTAATGCTGCATTATGTGCCCTATCCGCCGCCGGAATTTCAACAGCACATTTCTTATTCTACGGGTTTCTTCCTGCTTCAAAAGGTACACGCAGACGCAAACTAGAAGAAATAAAATCATCACCATACGTTCTGGTATTTTATGAAGCGCCGCACCGTATTCTTGATTGTATTAAGGATTTATCTGAAATTCTGGGAGCAGACCGAGAAATAACGATAGGCAGGGAGCTGACGAAATTATTCGAGACAATTCACACTTGTTCCTTGGGTGATGCGTTAGTCTGGCTAAATGCAGATACTAACCAACAGAGGGGTGAATTTGTACTAATTGTTGCTGGCGCAGAAGTACCGGATAAAAGCAGGATTAGTAATCAGGCCGAACACACCCTAAAATTATTATTGAAGGAGTTGCCTTTAAAGCAGGCAGTCAAGCTCACATCAGATATTACTAATGAAAATAAAAATCAATTATATAAAATGGCTTTGTTATTGAAAGAAGGTGAAGGAAATTAATGTTTAGAATTTCTCTTCCTGGTTAATTTAATTCATATATTTATGGCGAAATTACTATTAACGATTTATATTTTCCAACGTATCTAAATAAAAATTAGGTTGACCTGTATGACATTCCTTAAAATAACGTTTTAAAGGAATGCTTATAACACGGAAGGCCATTTCATCCCAAGGAACATCTTCCTCTTTAAAGAGCTTTACATCTAGACTTTCAATTCCCGGTTCAAAATTTAAGTCTAGTAACTCTGCTAGAAATAAAAAATATACCTGATTTATATTAGGAAGATTATAAATAGTATAGAGATTGCCAATTTTTACCCGGGCATTAGCTTCTTCCATAGTTTCACGGGCAGCAGCTTGTTCTAAGGTTTCAGCATTTTCCATAAACCCTGCAGGTAAAGTCCAGAGACCACGACGAGGATCAATGGCCCTACGGCACAGCAACACCTTATTTTCCCATTTTGGTATGCAACCCACCACCATTTTGGGATTATGGTAATGAATGATATTGCATGCTGGGCATACATGGCGGGGAAGTGTGTCACCTTCCGGGACACGAATATCCACAAGGGTTCCGCAGTTACTACAATATTTCATCTAAATATCTCAGTGTGACAGGCCGCGTATAAAATTGAACTACCAATGTTATCTTAACACGTAGAAATATGTTCTTTTACAGTCGCTACTAATGAGGAAAATATAAGTTAATATTGTATCCGCGCAGGAAATTTAATTCTGATATGATCTGCTATATATTTAATAAATCAAGTCAAATACTTCACCATGAGAATCGCCATTGCCCAGATAAATTGTACAGTAGGCGACCTTACTGGCAATGCTAAGAAGATTTTAGACTACACCAATCAGGCCAAAAGCAAGGGTTCGTCATTGGTGATCACACCTGAATTATGCTTATCCGGTTGTCCTACAGAAGACATACTGTTGCGAGACGGGTTCCGTAAGGCCTGCATAAAGACGCTTGATAATCTAGTAAAAGAAATAAATGGGATCTCCCTATTATTGGGACATCCTTACTTTATCAATGACCATATTTACAATGCTGCTTCATTAATTTGTAATGGAAAAATTGTTTCGACATATTTTAAGAACGACCTCCTAGATGATAATTTATTTCAGGAGCATCGTTATTTTAAGGCCGGTTCCGATAACTGTATCTTTAGTGTTGAGGGAATAAAATTTGGAGTAAATATATCCACCGATATATGGAAAGAAACTAATGTAATTTCTGCTAAAGAGGAAGGGGCTAAAGTATTAATACTATTATGTGCCACACCTTATCATTCTAACAAGCTATCCCTTTTTCATAAGATGGTATGTCAGCGTTCTCATAAAATAGGAATAGCAATTATTTGTGTAAATTTAGTAGGTGGGCAGGATGAATTAATATTTGATGGCGCTTCTTTTGTAACAAATAACAAAGGTGATCTCACTAATCAGTTTGATGAATTTATTGAAACGCTAGGCCTGATTGAATTTAAGAATGGTGCTCCTGCTAAGGGGATAATCCCGAAATTAAGAATTGAAGAAGAAAGTATTTACAGGGCACTCTGCCTTGGAGTGAGAGATTATATTGATAAAAATAATTTTACTAATGTATTGCTTGGCCTATCCGGAGGAGTTGATTCCTCCCTTACGCTAGCAATTGCAGTTGATGCCTTGGGCCCTGATAGGGTATGGGCAGTAATGATGCCATCAGAATATACGGCTGATATAAGTATGGAGGATTCACGAGCTATATCTAAATCTCTCGGTATTCGTTACAGCGAATTCTCAATTAAATCAATGTTTGACCAATTTTCAAATTCACTTATGAACGAGTTTTGGGCAGATCAAAAAAATAATGATATGGGAGTTACTGAGGAAAACATACAGGCACGTATTCGTGGAACCATTTTAATGGCGCTATCAAATAAATACGGTTGTATTGTACTTACAACTGGTAATAAATCTGAAATGGCAACAGGATATTGTACGCTTTATGGTGATATGGCAGGTGGGTTTGCGGTATTAAAGGATATAAGTAAGACCATGGTTTATAGGCTTTGTGAGTATCGTAATAGTTTAAGTATGGTAATTCCAAAGCGTGTTATTCAGCGCGCACCCTCAGCGGAATTGCGCCCTGATCAGACAGACCAGGACAGTCTTCCTTCTTACGATGTTATTGATGGAATTATTGAGGCATATGTAGAGAAAAGTAAATCATTAAATGAAATTATTGGTATGGGCTATTCCAAAGTTGATGTGCGGCATATCGTAAATTTAATTTGTAAAAATGAGTACAAACGACGCCAATCCCCTATAGGAATTTGTATTGAACAACATAGTTTCAGTAGGGATTGGCACTATCCGATAACGTCAAAATATAAAGATGAGGTGTGACGGATTACTAAATTTTTATAGATTCAGAATAAGATTCATAAGTCTTTATATGATCATACTAATATACAAGTTAAATTATTAATCTAATTAAAGGAATGTAATATGAGAAAAATAGAGGCCATAATTAAGCCTTTTAAGCTTGATGAGGTTCGTGAGGCTCTTAATGAAATTGGAGTAAACGGCTTGACCATTACTGAGGTTAAAGGGTTTGGTAGGCAGAAAGGTCATACGGAGCTTTATCGCGGCGCAGAATATGTTGTTGATTTTTTGCCCAAGGTGAAAATAGAAACAGTAGTAGTTGAGAGTCTTGTAGATAGCACTATAGAAACCATTATAAGGGTTGCTCGTACTGGTAAAATTGGGGACGGGAAGATTTTTGTTACTCGCGTAGAACAAGTAGTAAGGGTACGTACCGGGGAATTAAATGAGGCAGCAATCTAATTTTGCTAATAACAGTTAAAAATAGCGCCATAAATCTTTAATTTAAAGTATAGATATGAATTTATTAATCGCTAGTTGTTTAGGATTATTTTTTGCCTTATAAAGTGTTGTGTAGAAAATATTCCAGATTGTCCATTATTATATTTTCAGGGTTATTATCTTTAGGCTTTTCGAAGTACCGTGAAACTTAGTATGAGAGGGGACCTCAAATAAGTATGAAAATAAATTTTGTAATGATGATGCTATTAATTATATTTGCAAAGAATATTTTTGCAAATGACTTGCCTGACCTGGGCGATTCATCTCAGGCTACTATTTCTCCGCATGAAGAGAGGCAAATTGGTCTGCAAATAATGTCTCAAATCCGTGCTGATAGTAGGTACCTTGATGATGCTGAAATAGCTGGGTATCTCACTAATCTGGGGTATAAGCTAATTTTATCTTCAAATGAAGCTCATCCAGATCAAGCGTTCGAATTTTTTGCTATTCGGGACTCGTCAATCAATGCTTTCGCTTTGCCGGGGGGGTTCATGGGTTTTAACAGCGGACTTATACTTGCATCTCAGAGTGAATCAGAATTAGCAGGAGTGATGGCACATGAAATCTCACATGTTACACAAAAGCACCTTGCGCGCATGATTTCAGGTCAGAAATATAGCCTACTGACTACCCTAGGATCTATAGCACTTGCTCTTCTAGCATCACGAGCAAGTTCACAAGCAGGCACTGCAATTATGGCTACTTCTCAAGCTATTACAGCTCAGTCACAATTAAACTTTACTCGTGCAAATGAAAAAGAAGCAGATCGTATTGGCTTAGGTGTATTGGTGCAGGCCGGATTTGATCCTGGTGGAATGGCAGCTTTTTTTGGACGCTTACAAAAAGCTGGTAGATTTCAGGGAAATGGTGCGCCTTCTTATCTACGTACTCACCCACTGACTTATGAACGTATAGCTGACATGGAGAATCGAACTCAAGATTTACCTTATAAGCAAGTTCCTGACAGCATTGATTATCAATTAGTCCGTTCCAAGCTACGGGCATTGGAAGGAAAGCCAAGAGAGGCAGTAAATTATTTTGAATCTAACCTGAAAGAGAGGCGTTATAGTAATGAGACGGCTGAACGATATGGGCTAATAAGTGCTCTATTGCGGGAAGGAAATAATGTACGGGCAAATAAGGAATTGTCGCTACTTTATGAGTCTCCTCATTATGACACAATGATTAGATTACAAGAAAATCATCTTCTAGGAGATGTGATCCAGATTGAACGGAAAGTATTATATTCAAGTGCAATGATTGAAACGCTTGCAGCTCGTGTCAAATTCTCTGTTGGTCTTCATTCAGAAGGCCTCCGTATTTATAAGGCGGCGTTAATAATTTATCCACAGCATCGAGCATTGATCTATGATTATGCTGCCGCTTTATTATATGACGGATCTCAAAAAGAGGCGCTTAAATTCATAAACCAACAACTGCGATTCACACCGAATGATATAAGCTTATACCAATTACAAGCACAAGCTTATCAAGCAGATGGGAATACGATGTTACTACACCGTGCGCTAGCAGAATCTTATATTCGTCAGGGAGACCTTCCTAGAGCAATTGACCAACTAGAGCTTGCATTGAGAAGTGAGGATGGAGATTTTTACGAGATATCTAGTGCAGAATCTCGTCTTAAAGAGCTTCGACGCCGGTTATCACTTTCTGAAGAATAAATCTTAAGGTATAGATTCTATTAATTGTACTTGCAGTTTAATACTTATGATCCGTCTATTGCTAACAGAAATTTTGGATGGGCTACTTCTGCCTATTTTGCCGGAATTATAATCTTTTAAGGTTTACTTAATTTTTTAGTGATCTGGCTGCCAGCAGCTTCCCAGTTATTACTATTATAAGAGCACCACAAACCGGTGAGAACCAGTGTAAAAAGAGTGCGTTGGCACTTACCCATTCATTGATAGCCACATCAGTTATTGCCATATCACCCGCTATCCATCCAAGTAGTCCAGCACCAACGATGATGATAATTGGAAAACGATCCATTAGTCTCATTATTAGTTTACTACCCCAGACAATAATCGGCACACTGACTATTAGGCCGAAGATTACTAAACCAACGCTGTCTTTGGCGGCACCGGCGATTGCTATGACATTGTCTAAACTCATTACAACATCAGCAATAATGATAGTTTTTATTGCGCCCAGCAATGTTGTACTGGCATCTATTTCATGTGTGCTATTTTCTGATTCAGGTTGAAGTAGCTTGATTCCAATCCAGACTAGCAACAGGGCCCCGATGATTTTTAGGAAGGGAATCGTCAGTAAAGTAAGTGCAAATGAGATTAGGACTACACGCAGGGCGATAGCCCCAAATACACCCCAAAAAATACCCCGGTTACGTTGATCTTTCGGTAGTCGTCGACAGGCGAGCGCTATTACAATCGCATTATCACCACCAAGCACTATGTCAATGGCAATAATTTGTAATACTGCGACCCAGAATTCTGGGCTAACGATATCCATTCATAAATCTCAAAATTTTTTACTTCACTTTATTTTAATACTAATCTCATTAGTTTAAAGCCAGTCTTCTTTCACTTTGTTTAGCGCATCTTGTAAGGTTTCTTCAGAAAGGTCATTCAGACAGTTTGATAGCATTTCAGCAGCTTCATAATTTCTTTCTGGCAATTTGCCACAGTCCAGATTGGCGATGAAAACTGCTGCTGCACCTGTTGTTTTGAGTAAACTTTGACGTTCGTTCATAAGTATTTCAATCTCAGCTTGTAGCATGGAAGCTTCTCGTTTTTGTTTCGTATGATTCATTATCTTTTCCTCCATGTTCTTTTGCAGTGCATCAGTATATGCAATATAACAGAATCAGAATCAGTGTATAGATGAAGTCAATGCTAACGCTTGTTTGCTTCACGGTCTTATATATCATACTCATATTAATGTATCTATTTGTTAACCTTAGGTGGCTATTAGAGATAAATTTCCTATTTAGTATTTTCAGTATTAGCAGAAGATACTAGTATTCTATTATCATTTAATAGCTTATAGCCTGAGATACTTGCGCATTCTGGAAAGAATGTGGGCTTTAGGAGCAGGGATAGAGAGGAAGGCTATATACTTTACTTAGTAGATTACGCAGCACTTAGTGTTATTTATAATAACAAGCAAAGCCATTAATTTTTATTTAGATCGTGATAAAGTGGCGGCGAGAGACAGTTGTTACTTTAAAAGAAGATGAGTCTTAACTTTATCTAACTTATTTCACACCATATTTTTTGGATCTACCCATGCATCAAATTGTTCTGACGTTATATAACCTGATGTAATCGCAGCCTCTCTTAAAGTTGTACCTTCAATGTATGCCTTTTTAGAAATTTCAGCTGCTTTGTCGTAACCGATGTGTGGGTTAAGTGCTGTTACCAGCATCAGTGAATCATTCATTAACTTGTTAATATTTTCAACATTAGCTTTTATTCCCAGCGCACAATTTTTGTTGAAGCTCAAGATCCCATCTGATAACAGCCGCACACTTTGTAGAAAATTGTTGATTATGAGCGGCTTCATCGCATTGAGCTCAAAATTTCCCATAGCTCCACCCATATTGATAGCAACATCGTTACCCATAACTTGGCAACATAGCATGATTAATGCCTCTGATTGCGTAGGGTTGACCTTGCCTGGCATTATGGAGCTACCTGGCTCATTTTCAGGAATCTTTAGTTCTCCAATGCCACATCTGGGGCCAGACGCTAGCCAGCGAATATCATTAGAAATTTTTATCAAAGATACGGCAAGAGTTTTTAGTGCGCCGTGTGCATTAACCAGCGCGTCATTTGCAGCCAATGATTCGAATTTATTAGGCGAAGCAATAAATGGCAGGTTTGTTTTCTTTACCAATTCAGCTGCTGTTCTTTCAGAAAATTCAGAATGAGTGTTTAGGCCAGTACCTACTGCTGTACCACCAAGTGCCAGTTCACATAAATGGGGGAGGGATGACTCCAGGTGATCCATCGCATGATCAAGTTGAGATACATAACCTGAAAACTCCTGCCCCAGAGTAAGTGGCGTGGCATCTTGTAAATGTGTGCGCCCAATTTTTATGACGCTTGAAAATTCTTTTACCTTAGTATCAAGAGTTTGACGTAGTGCACAAATGGCAGGTTTTAAGCTATCTTCAATAGTTTGTATTGCTGCAATATGCATTGCTGTTGGAAATACATCATTAGACGACTGTCCTTTATTTACCTCGTCGTTAGGGTGAATTTTACGACTAGTGCCACGTTCACCGCCGAGTAGTTCAGAAGCGCGGTTTGCCAATACTTCATTCATATTCATGTTTGTTTGTGTGCCGGACCCAGTCTGCCATATTACTAATGGGAATTCATTTTCATGGCGACCCTCGATCACTTCATCAGCAGCTTGAATGATAGCAGCGGCACTATCTGAACTGAGTAGACCCAAATCATTATTTACTTTAGCGGTAATGCTTTTAACTAGGGCAAGTGCACTTATTAGCTCATATGGCATTCTCTCATTTGAGATCTTGAAATTCTGTAAAGAACGCTGTGTTTGTGCTCCCCATAATGATTTGGCGGGTACCCCTACCGTTCCCATACTATCTTTTTCTTCGCGGTAGCTCATTATTTCTGAGCTACCCGTTCTATTTCTTTGATGTCTGCATGACGAACATCTTTTCCTTTTACCAGGTAGATTACATATTCGGACATATTTTTTGCATGATCTCCAATGCGCTCTATCGCTTTGGCGGCAAATAGAATCTCTATTGAAGAAGAAATATTACGTGGATCCTCCATCATAAAGGTAACAAGTTGGCGGATAATAGAACGGAATTCTTCGTCGACCAATTCATCTTGACGAGCTACTTGAGCTGCTTCTGCTACGTCAAGACGGGCAAAAGCATCCAATGATTTACGTAACATTTCCATCGCAATATTAGCAACATGTCTGATTTCGTTAAAACGAGGTTTGTGAATACGATCATCGGCATAAATTAGTTGTGCCATTCGCGCAATCTTTGCAGCTTCATCGCCCATACGCTCTAGATCGGTAATAATCTTGATTACCATTATAATCATACGTAGATCACCAGCAGCTGGTTGTCTGCGTGCAATGGTCTGACTGCAAATTTCATCAATTGAAACTTCCATTTCGTTGACACGATGATCATTGGCTACAACCTGTTCCATTAAATCCTGATCTGCTGTGGTTAGTGCTTTAACTGCGTGCTCGATTTGTTCTTCAACAATTCCACCCATTTTTAGCACACTCATCCGTACCGATTTGAGATCGGCATCAAATTGTTTAGATATATGTTTCCTACTTGCCATTCTGCACCTCTACATTATTGAGGAAATTGTAATTTGAATAAATTGTAAGAGTTCTTTTATGTCCCAAGTCATATATTTATAATACGAACACCGTTATTAGTAGCAAGTATTAACATATTCGCCCCGCGCTTCGCAAACAGACCGTTTGTTACGATACCGGTTATGTGGTTGAGATCCATCTCTAGTTCAGCCGGATTCAGAATCTTTAAGCCATGTACATCTAAAATTATATTTCCATTGTCAGTCGTAAACTCTTCGCGGAGAACAGGGTGACCGCCTAACCGCACTAATTCTCGTGCAACATAACTACGCGCCATCGGGATAACTTCTATTGGCAACGGGAACTCTCCTAGTACGCTTACCAGCTTACTCTGATCGGCCACACAAATAAATTTCTTTGCTGTTGCAGCAACGATTTTCTCCCTTGTTAATGCTCCCCCGCCGCCTTTTATCATATGTAAATGCTCAGTAATTTCATCTGCCCCATCTACATAAACGGGTATTTCACTGACGCTATTTAATTCTAGTACTTGAATATGGTGGCTTTTTAGTCGCTGAGCTGTATCATCAGAACTTGCTACTGCTCCATCAATTTTATGTTTGACCTTAGCTAGTTCATCTATAAAATAATTTGCAGTGGAGCCTGTGCCTACTCCTACGATACTGCCTATAGGAATGTGTTGAATAGCAGCTTGGGCAACTTCACGTTTTTGTTCGTCTTGTGTTTGGGTCATGGTTTTCCTATGCATAATAGCGTGTCTGACTCATTAGAATAGCCCTATCTGAAGATTTTAACAATTAACTCTATACTAAGCATTGGCTTTAGCATGATAAAATTCCTTAATATTTATGATTTCTTAAATTTCTGTACAAATGAAAACTGATTATCTTAAAAAAATTCTTACTGCCCAAGTTTATGATGTGGCAATAGAAACCCCGTTAGAACTTGCACCAGGTTTGTCCAAACGTATAAACAATCAGTTGCTACTGAAGCGTGAGGACATGCAGGAGGTATTCTCATTTAAGCTGCGCGGAGCACATAACAAAATGAGCAAGCTCTCTCCTGAGATACTTAAACGAGGTGTTGTGACAGCTTCTGCCGGAAATCATGCGCAGGGAGTGGCACTAGTAGCAAGGCGGTTAAATTGCAAAGCTACAATCGTAATGCCGGTAACTACACCACAAATTAAAATACAAGCGGTTGAAGCCTATGGCGCAAATATAATTCTTCATGGGGATTCTTTTGACGATGCTTATGCCCAGGCAATGCTGCTTGCAGAACAAAAAAAATTAACTTTTATTCCTCCGTATGATGATCCTGAGATTATTGCTGGGCAAGGAACTATAGGAATGGAGATTTTGCGCCAGCACACTAAACCTCTCCATGCGGTATTTGTACCAATAGGTGGTGGCGGTCTTATTTCTGGCATTGCTGCATATATCAAAAGTTTGCATCCGGAAATAAAGATTATTGGGGTAGAGCCTGTTGATTCAAATGCAATGTACCTTTCAATGCAAAAAGGTCGTCGCGTTAAAATTCCTCAAGTTGGGGTATTTGCTGATGGTGTAGCTATTAAACAAGTAGGCAAAGAAACTTTCCGTCTTTGTCGTGAATTAGTGGATGAAATAATTCTGGTTGATACGGATGCCATCTGTGCCGCTATTAAGGACGTATTTGAAGATACACGTGTTATGTTGGAACCATCAGGAGCGCTTTCAATTGCTGGAGCTAAGTTATATTGCTGTCGGGAGAAGATTCGAGGTAAAACCATCGTTGCAGTGGCCTCTGGTGCCAATATGAATTTTGATCGGCTACGGCATGTTTCTGAGCGGGCTGAAATAGGTGAGCAGCGCGAAGCAGTAATGTCAGTAACTATTCCTGAGAACCCAGGCAGTTTCAAGAAATTTTGTTCGATGCTAGGAACAAAAAGTATTACTGAATTTAATTATCGCTATGATGATCCGAAAGAAGCGCGTGTATTTGTGGGGGTGTCAGTTCGGAATCGTAATGAGACCGAAAAACTGATCAAACTTCTGGAAAAGAATGGCTTGCATACTGAGAATCTTAGCGATAATGAGATGGCAAAACTACATATACGCTATCTAGTTGGGGGACATGCCAGTGGAGTAAAGAATGAAGTTCTTTATCGCTTTGAATTTCCTGCGCGTCCCGGTGCGCTGATGAAGTTCTTAAATAGTATGGGCCATAATTGGAATATTAGCTTATTTCACTATCGTAATCATGGTACTGATTATGGTCGTGTGCTAGTTGGTATAGATGTGCCACCTGGGAATCACACTAAATTTAAAACATTTCTTAGCCAGCTTGGTTACCGTTATTGGGATGAGAGTAAAAATCCAGCTTATAAAATGTTTCTTGGTTAGAAGCAGAATTAAACTTTTAATATTTTCAGCTTAGATTTTACATCCATTCTCATCACAAAGAGCAGTATTTGTTTGTGATTCTGCAGGGGGTTCTGTTGATACAATACTTTCTGATAATAATGTTCCAATTGCGTGCCCCAGTGTTAGATCACTTATGTGACCAAACTTGTGTAAACGCAGTTTTCCCGCTTTATCGATTAAAATAAGAGTTGGGGTTCCTTGCATCTGATATGCGCTCATAGTTAGCGGTAAACCCTTATCATGGTCGCCGTACTTGTCGATTCCAATTGGAAAGCGAAGCCGGTATTCATGAACAAATACTTCAAGCGCCTCTTTTCCCATAACAGAATGGTGTTCAAAAACAGTATGAAGGCCGATTACCGCAACTTTCTCTGGATCGAATTCATCGTAAATTTTTTGTGCTTGCGGAATACCAACTTGCACACAACCTGGACAGAGCATTTGGAAAGAATGTATTACCACTACTTTTCCAAGTAACGAGGCAAGCGTAATTGGTTCTAATGTGTTGATCCAATCGGAGGTTTGTAATTCAGGGGCAAGACCCTCACGAGTATCAGTTCTTGTATCTAACATTATAGGTTCCTATGATAAATTTTTTTACCAATAGTAGTTAGACCTTTCTTATTCGTCAAGGAAGACTCTGTCTAAAAGAGACAAATAGATGCCGTTAATATTAGCGGAACATATGCGACTCTATAACCATAAAATAATGCCATGCTAGAATACTGCTCTAGTTTGCAAAAGTAACAATTACAGTAAATATAAATTTGAACACGATTACTTTTACGCGCCCCGATGATATGCACTTACATCTTAGGGATGGTGAGCAAATGCAAGCAGTGCTACCTGACACTGTAAGACGATTTGCTCGTGCCATTGTAATGCCTAACCTCCGGCCACCAGTAATAACAACAGACTTAGCATTAGCGTACAGTTCACGTATTTCTTCTGCATTGGCAGCGAATATAGGGATGAAATTTGAACCGTTGATGACGTTGTATCTTACTGATAATACAAAATGTTCTGAAATTAAGAAAGCTAAAGAAAGCGGCATGATCCGCGGAGTGAAGCTCTATCCTGCTGGCACTACCACAAACTCTGATACAGGGGTTACTGATATAGCCAAGTGCTTTCCTGTACTAGAAGCTATGGAGCAGGAAAACATGCCCTTGTTAGTGCATGGCGAAGTAAATGATCCCGAGATAGATATTTTTGATAAAGAAAAATATTTTATTGATAGAGTGCTTGTTACGATAGCCCAGCGTTTCCCAAATTTAAGGATTGTGTTTGAACATATTACAACTAAAGAAGCAGTAGAATTTGTTAAAGAGGCGTCAGAGAATATTGGCGCGACCATTACGGCCCATCATTTGCTTCTTAATCGTAACGCTATACTTCAGGGTGGAATCCATCCTCACTATTATTGTTTACCAGTACTTAAGCGGGAGATTCATCGCTTAGCGTTGATCGAAGCTGCTATCAGCGGCGATCCAAAATTTTTTCTTGGAACTGACAGTGCCCCTCATTCTAAAAGTACCAAGGAATCTGATTGCGGTTGTGCCGGCATCTATTCCTCCCATGTAGCTATCGAACTTTATGCAGAAATTTTTGAACAGGCAGGCGCTCTGGAAAAGCTAGAAGGATTTGCTAGTTTTTTTGGCGCAGATTTTTATGGATTACCACGGAATAGAGAAAGTATTACACTGACAAAAGAGAGCTGGAACGTTCCTATGGAGTTTGAATTTGCAGGAGAAACTTTAGTTCCATTGCGAGCAGGGAAAAGTATGATATGGAAAATTCTTGGTTGATCAAAAAAAGGATTGGAACTGTTGATGCCTCTGTAATTTATATGCAGAGGACTAGGGGTGATTTGTGAGGCTACTAACAAGGATAAAAATATCCCTAAGATTTAGAACCTAGAATCTCCCAAACAATAGATTTTATTTATTGTTTGGGAAGCTGATTAATTATGTGCAGTGAAGCCGAAGGCTTTATCATGAACATATACAAGCTTACATTCCTCGATGTATTTAGCATCATGGATTCTTCCAGCTTTAATATAGCCAGTGTCACCTTTATTTAAAAAAATACGATCCCCGTCAGGAATGAGTCCGGTTGATCCAGCTGTAAAGAATTGAATAGACATTTTTCCTTCGATGACAACAGTCATGTCATCACCAGGGTGCGAATGTATTGGTTCCTCTGAGCCCGCCTCCCATTTTTCCAACATTACTTCAACGCCATCAGGGTTGGTGGGGAATGTGGTTCTTAAAGTAAACCCATCTGGAGTATTGGGAGCAGAGACATGGCTTTTCCAAATGGAGCTAGTTTCAGATGTTACTTCATTATTTGTTTCGGCATCATTTTTTGACATATATAAATCTCCAATTCTTATTCATTCGGTACTTAAATTTTAGAAATATAAGTATAGCGGGTTCACAGATTAATATCTTAAAAATGATTCATATAAGCCGCATATAAAGTAATAAAATGTACTGTAATTTATATCGTAGAATAGTGTAAGGATAAATAATCTAATTTAACTTCCAATGGTATAGGTAAGAAAAAATGAAAGCAGTTTTATGTAAAGAATTTGGTTTGCCTGATAGTCTTGTAGTTGAAGACATTCCTTCTCCAAAGGTTAAGAATGAATATGTAATCGTTAGTGTAAAAGCTTGCGGTGTCAATTTTCCAGATACTTTAATTATTCAAGGAAAATATCAGTATCAGCCTGATTTCCCATTTTCACCAGGAGCTGAAATTGCTGGTGTGGTTAAAGAAGTGGGAATGGATGTCAGTGATATTGCAATCGGAGATCGTGTTTTTGCTTTTATCAGAAGCGGAGGATTTTCTGAAGAAGTTTTAGTGCCGGCTGATAAGATTTTTCATATGCCAGAGAATATGGATTTTAAGACTGCTTCTGCTCTTATCATGACATATGGAACTTCTCATTACGCACTTAAATATAGAGCACAACTTAAACCTAGAGAGACTCTCTTAGTGCTTGGGGCCGCAGGTGGGGTGGGACTTGCAGCAGTAGAGCTTGGAAAAATAATGGGCGCGCGAGTCATCGCTTCAGCTTCGACTGATGATAAGTTAATGGTGTGCGAGAGATCTGGAGCAGATGAATTAATTAATTATACTACTCAGGATCTTCGTGCCGCTATTAGCCAAATTACGAATGATAAGGGAGTCGACGTTGTTTGCGATCCTGTTGGAGGCGAGATCACAGAAAGGGCACTGCGTTCTACCAGCTGGAAAGGTAGATATATGGTAATAGGTTTTGCCAGTGGGGAAATTTCCAAAATTGCTTTAAATCTTCCATTGCTTAAGGGTAATTCTATTGTTGGTGTATTCTGGAGTGAATTTATGCAACGAGAAAAAAAGGCATATGTTTGTGTAGTGCAAGATTTAATTTCATGGTTTTTGGAAGGAAAGCTAAATCCGATAGTTTCGAAAACTTACCCTTTGGAGCAGGTGAATTTGGCTCTCAATGACATAATACAGCGTAGAGTACTCGGAAAAATTGTATTGATTCCGCAGCATAAAATAAATTAAATCTTAGGTTTTGAATTTATTTAGAGTTTCTGTTTTTTGTTGGCCCAGATTATCATCCATATTCCTATAACGATCATTGGCAGTGAGAGCCATTGTCCCATACTAATGCCCAGTGTAAGCACACCCATAAACCCATCTTCAGGTTCGCGGAAAAATTCAGCAATTGAACGGAATGCGCCATAGCCAACTAGGAACATCCCAGAGACAGCGCCAACTGGTTTTGGTTTTGCTGAATAAATCCATAGCAGTACAAAAAATAGTACACCTTCAAGTGCAAATTCATATATTTGGGAAGGATGGCGAGGGAGCCTATCTGCATTGGGAAATACCATCCCCCAAGACACGTTGGTTGGCCGTCCCCATAGCTCAGCATTAATAAAATTACCGATACGACCAGCCCCCAGTCCTAATGGCACTAGCGGTGCAATGAAATCTGTTACAGCTAGCCATTTTAATTTGAATTTACGTGCCAATATTGCCATTGCGGCAATAACGCCTAGGAAGCCTCCATGGAATGACATTCCGCCTTTCCAAACAGCAAAGATTTCTAGTGGCTCTTGCAAATAGTAATCAAACTGATAAAACAGAATATGCCCTAAACGACCACCAAGTATTACTCCAAGCATTCCATAAAATAGAAGCTCATCAAGTATTGTGTTATTAAAGGGCGCTTGCGGATTATGTTTAATACGATAACGCCCCAATAGCATGAACATTGTAAATCCAAGTAGATACATCAGCCCGTACCAGTGGATAGAAAGCGGCCCAAGATAAATGGCAACAGGATCAAATTGTGGATGAACGAGCATAGGTCTTAGCTTTATTTACTGTAAAATATAGATTATACGGCAAGCGTGTTCTCGAAAATGCTAAACATATGCAAGAGAGAATTTGCAGCTATAAGATTCCATATTTCTCAGGAGAAATTATGTCAGATAACAAGCGTAGCCAAGCTATTACCAAAGGTACGCAGCGTTCCCCAAATCGGGCCATGCTCAGGGCTGTAGGCTTCGGTGACAGAGACTTTGATAAGCCTATAGTAGGTGTAGCTAATGGGTTTTCTACTATCACACCTTGTAATATGGGACTAAATGAGCTGGCAACAGATGCTGAGGAGGCATTGAAGAAAGCCGGTGCAATGCCACAAATGTTTGGCACTATTACTGTATCCGATGGCATTTCTATGGGAACAGAGGGTATGAAATACTCATTGGTATCTCGAGAAGTTATTGCAGACTCGATTGAAACTGCAGTACAGGCTGAGAGCATGGATGGTGTCATTACGGTTGGTGGTTGTGATAAAAATATGCCAGGTGCAATGATTGCAATTGCACGGATGAATATTCCATCAATTTTTGTTTATGGGGGCACGATCAAGCCCGGTAAATATAAGGGACGTGACTTAACTATTGTTAGTGCTTTTGAGGCGGTAGGGCAATACATTGCAAATAATATTGATGAGAAAGAGTTGCTTGAAGTTGAGCGCCATGCCTGCCCTGGCGCGGGATCCTGCGGGGGAATGTTTACTGCAAACACCATGTCATCTGCATTTGAAGTAATGGGGATGAGCCTCCCGTACTCTTCAACTATGGCTGCAGAAGATGAGGAGAAGCGTAAGAGTTCTATTCGTTCTGCAGAAGTATTAGTCAATGCAATTAAGAATCAAATATTACCGCGTGACATTATCACTAGAAAGTCTATTGAAAACGTTATTGCTGTTATTATGGCAGTAGGTGGTTCGACTAATGCAGTATTGCATTTTCTTGCAATTGCACATGCAGCGGAAGTAGAAATCTCAATTGATGACTTTGAGCGAATACGTGGCAAAGTTCCTGTGTTGTGTGATTTGAAACCTTCGGGGCGTTATGTTGCGACCGATTTGCACACTGCAGGCGGTATTCCTCAGGTAATGAAGATGCTACTAGAGCATAATCTGCTACATGGAGATTGCCTGACTATTAGTGGTCAGACGGTTTCTGAAATACTGAGGGATATTCCTGCAACTCCAAGAAAAGATCAGGATGTTATTCGTCAATGGGATAATCCTTTATATGAACAGGGACATCTTGCCATACTTAAGGGAAACCTTTCTCCCGAGGGTTGTGTGGCGAAAATTACTGGGGTAAAAACGCCAAAAATAACTGGTCCTGCAAAGATATTTGAATCAGAAGAAAGTTGCATGGCCGCCATAGTGGCGAGAAAAATTCAGCCCGGGGATATAGTAGTAATACGTTATGAGGGTCCAAAAGGTGGTCCGGGTATGCGGGAAATGCTCTCGCCTACTGCAGCTCTTATTGGTGAGGGGCTTGGAGATTCAGTTGGACTTATTACTGATGGTCGTTTTTCTGGTGGCACATACGGTATGGTAGTTGGGCATGTTTCACCTGAAGCTTTTGTTGGTGGACTCATTGCATTGGTGCACGAGGGCGATTCAATCACTATAGACGCAGAAAACAGACTGTTACAGCTAAATGTGTCCGAGGAAGAAATTTCTTGTCGCCGTGTAAAATGGCAGCCACCTAAACCACGTTATACACGTGGTGTGCTAGCAAAATATGCAAAGCTAGTTTCTACTGCCAGTATAGGCGCAATAACGGATTCCTCGTGATTTAATAAATTCATAAGTTATGTCTAAGTGTGAATCGGAAATTGTGATTTGAAGGAATTGCTATAGATATGCGAACCTCAGGCTAAAAGTTAAGTCTAAAATGTGAACCGGAAATTTGTGATCTGTAGTAATGGTTACAGAGATGCGAACTTCAGGGTAAAATATAGGATTTTAGTTTATTTATTAACTTTGTTAGGAGAAAGTGAATATGAAAGCTGCATGGATGGGAGTAGTTGCAGTATCAGCCCTTTTATTGGCTGGTACCGCGCAAGCAGATTCTGCTTTGGCTAGTAGTAGTGGCTGTATGAATTGCCATATGGTTGATGCGAAAATGGTTGGGCCAGGATTTAAACAAATAGCTGCTAAGTATAAAGGTGATGCTGGCGCGGCAGCAATGTTAGCTGGGAAAGTAAAGAATGGAACCAAGGGTACTTGGGGTCCGATTCCTATGCCACCAAATACAATGGTTAATGATGAAAATATTGGAAAATTAGTGGCTTGGATTTTATCTCTCAAGTAAACTAGAGTCTTATCAAAAAAGCCGACGCATAATTGTGTCGGCTTTTTTGTTTTCTACGCGCTGAAAATCATTGTATTAAACTTTTGTGCTATTTTATTAGATTCTAGATAAATTTAATTTAAGGCTATGGTTTGGTTTTTAAAAAACTTGGTAAGTGCTTTTTTATTGCCTCCATTAAGTCTTATTGTGTTAGGTGTGGCGGGGATTTTGTTTTTGAAAAATCATCCGATGCTGGGTAAATCTCTTATAATTTCCACATTTATTTTGTTTTATATATTATCCATTCCAATTTTCGCAGAAAGAGCATTACAAACTTTAGAGGTTCCCACTAGATCTAATTCTGAGATTAATAAAGCACAGGCAATCGTAATATTAGGTGCTGGAGCTAATATCGAGGCTCCGGAATATGGTGGTCATACAGTAAACCAGTATGGATTAGAACGTATTCGTTATGGGGCATATTTACATCGACATACAGGAAAACCAATATTAGTGACGGGGGGTGATTTATTGGGTATTGGTTCCTCAGAGGCTGAACAAATGAAGTCGGTGCTGCAGAATGATTTTCATGTTCCGGTTGAATGGAGTGAAGATAATTCAAGAGATACCCGTGAAAATGCTTATAACAGTTTCTCTATTTTAAGCAAAAATGAAATTACTCATATTGCATTGGTTACACATGCCTGGCATATGCCAAGGGCAAGTAGAGAATTTGAGCAGGCTGGATTCAAAGTTACGCCTGCTTCTACTGTATATGTGACTCAGAGAAATAAAAATTTATTTTCTTTTATTCCATCTGCTGATGCATTTTTGAAAAGTAGGCTCTTTATATATGAAATTATTGGAACTTTATGGTACCGGTTAATTCCAGTCCCGAATAAGTTCTGAGATTTATTTCTAATAAAAGAAAATTTAATATTCAGCGTAAAATAATACTTGCAAATTTACAAATAGGGTCTGTCATGAAAATGAGTATTAAATGGAAGGATGGAGTAAGTTTCCTGGGTGAAGCAGAAAGCGGTCATTCAGTATTGATGGATGGGGCGCCGGAGATTGGCGGAAAAAATCTTGGACTGCGACCAATGGAAATGGTGCTGATGGGTGCTGGTGGTTGTACTGCTTTAGATGTAGTGATGATTTTAAAAAGAGGTCGCCAGGAAATTGTTGATTGTATGGTAGATATTGAGGCAGAGCGAGCAACAGAGGAGCCAAAAATATTCACCCGAATTCATTATCATTTTATTTTAACCGGAAATAATTTAAAGCCAGAGAAAGTAAAGCGGGCAATCAATTTGTCTGCAGAGAAGTACTGCTCTGCCTCAATTATGCTAGGAAAAACAGCAATCATATCTCATGACTATGAGATCTTGGGTGATAGCCCTTCTTGTTAAATCCAGTATGTTGTTTTAGTCATCACCTTCGAACCTAACCTCATAACAAGCTTGACAGGTGTTGGCAGATCTATGCCGCCATGCGACATGGCAGCATTGGCGTGGCCTGCTTCATCAATTTGCATTTGAGCAACAATAGCGCGGCTTTTTTCGTCCTGGCCTGGTAAGGAATGTAAGTGTTTTGCAAGATGAGACTCAACTTGACGTTCAGTTTCAGCAAGAAAACCTAAATTCCATTTATCACCGAGCATGCCTGCTGCCGCACCAATAAAAAATGATCCGCTATACCATATAGGATTTAGAAGGCTTTTTCGTCCACCTAATTCTGTAATTCGTTGCTCAGTCCAAGCAAGGTGCTCAATTTCTTCACATGCCGCCTGATTTAAGCTTCGTTGAACCTCGGCATCTTTGGCAGTAAGGGCCTGTCCTTGATACAGTGCTTGAGCACAGACTTCCCCGGTATGATTGATGCGCATCAAGGCTGAAGATTTTCTCCTTTCTTCTTTGGTAAGCTCGTTTTCGGAAGAACTCTTCCCTGGAATTGTTCGCACCGTTTGTGCAGGTGCTAAAAGCGTACGCAGGGCTCCATCGAAACCAATAATAAATTTTTCAATATTTAACATGAAGATCTCCAAATTGGAAATATAGTTAAGTTGGCATGTTCATCTGTCGCGCCAACAAAGTTACCGGGTGTAGTATTTCAAGTTCAGGGATTTTATCCTGTAATGCGCTAGCAATGTGCATATTGCAACCGATATTAGAGGTGACCAGATAGCACGCATCATTATCTATTTTAGATATTTTATCATTTAGGAGTGTTCTTGCCATAACCGGTTGATCGAGGAAATATGTTCCGGCGGCTCCGCAGCATTGGTCATTGCCAGGAAGTGGCGTAACCTGTATCTCTGGTATGCGCTTTAATAATTCATAGGGGTATTCTGAACTACGTAGGATATTTCGTAGCGTACATGGATCATGAACTAGAACCTTGTTTTGTAATGGAGATATCTTTATATCGTGCCACCCGTCCGCAGAGATTAGAAACTTGCTAATATCTATTACTTTGTCTGAGAATTCAGAATGATAATCTGCAAGCCGTATACTGCAACCGGATGAAGTTGTAATAATAGCGGTCACATTTAGCCCATCAAAAGCTGTCGTATTTTGTTGTGATAGTTGTTTCGAAATTTTTGTATCGCCTCCATGTTGATGTAATGCACCGCAGCAGGTTTGTATAGGTGGTATGTGTACTGTATACCCAAGACGATTAAGTACGTATATTGATGCATTGATTGTTTCTGTATCTGTAAGTCTCGCAACACAACCAAGGAATAATCCAACCTCCCCGCAAGGTTTTCCAATCGGTAGGTAAGTCTTTTTCCAGTATCTAGACGTATCTGCTCTACTAGAAATAGTACGAGGGAATTTAATTTTAGGTAACTGTTCATTTAATTTAAAAAGCTTTGTTTCTTTAAAAATTACCAATTTCTTTAGTAGCTCCTGTAGACCAATTTTTTGGTAGAAAAACAGGAGTAAGCGCAATCTATCAAAACGCGCAGGCTTCGTAATAAATTCTTTTTCTATTAATTTTCGTAACCAAAATTTCCTGGTTAATATTTTTCCATTTGATGATGTGGGTGCGGCTATCATAGAGCGTGTCTTATCTATTAAAGGACCATACGCAACGTGATTTGGGCAGGCCGCCTCGCAGGCACGGCAGGTAAGACAGCGATCTATGTGTTGAATAAAGCGTTGATTTATTGGAATATGTCCACTGGCAACGCCTCTCATTTGGGCTATACGTCCACGAGGAGAGTCAGCTTCTGACATGGTTATCCGATAGGTGGGGCAATGTGGCAGGCATAGGCCACAAGAGACGCAGCGGTTAGTTTCTGTGAGTAAGAAATTAGTAAATGAGGTGGGCGTCGGGCTGGTAGGTTCTATGGTTATCTCCAATAAGAGAAAAGAGCATGAAATAAAGCTGTGTTAGAGCCATAAATATTAATAAAGTTTACCTGCAATTAGTCTCAAAGTGTATGTTTGATACAAACTTAAATCTTGCCTGAGGAAGAAAGATTCTTCCTAGTTAAGTTTAATGATAATATTCTTTTTGAAGCTGGCTAGACAGTCGCTGCCTTTTTTCAGTAATGAAAAATTGGGAGAGGAAAGTCCGGGCTCCAAAGAGCAGGATGCCGGTTAATGGCCGGCCACCGTGAGGTGAGGAATAGGGCCACAGAGACGAGCGTATTAAGTTACGGTGAAACGCGGTAACCTCCATCCGGAGCAAAACCAAATAGGCAGATTTTGACGTTGCTCGCCGAGTCTGCGGGTAGGTTGCTTGAGCGTACGAGTAACCGTACGCCTAGAGGAATGACTGTCCACGACAGAACCCGGCTTATCGGCCAGCTTCACTTATTTATATAATTTTATTTGTCATATTTATTTGGCTAGAGTTTTAAGTTAGTTCCCTTCCCAATCCTATTACGACCCTCGGTAGGCCTAAAAAGTTTACTAAGTTGTAAATTACCTGCAATTAAAGCGCTATCTCTTTTATTTACATAGCGTATTTCTATATACAAAGAAGTCTCCCTAAGTTTCTCCTTAAGTCTTTGTCACATAAACAGAAATTCAGTAATTTCTCTTGACTTGGCTATATTTTTTAATTACAGTGGGTATTAGTGGGAGAAAGTGGGAAAAACTATTGGATTGAGTCAAGTCGTGGGCTTGAAATTTTATTTAAAAAACAAGGGACAATATGTTTCGTGGGGTCACACAACTTAATCTTGATAATAAGGGAAGGCTCGCGATCCCTACGAAATATCGGGAGGTCCTCATGGCTTTTTGTACGGGCCATCTAGTTCTTACTGTCGATCCAGCCAAATGTTTGTTGGTTTATCCTCAGCCTGCTTGGGAGCCAATAGAGCAGAAACTAAATAGCCTTTCTAGTTTTAATCCACAAACCCGTAGTTTGCAGCGGCTTCTCGTTGGTAATGCCAGTGATGTAGAGATGGATGGTTCTGGGAGAATTTTAGTGCCCCCTCCTTTGCGTCAATTTGCAGGATTAACTAAGAATGTGGTGTTGGTGGGACAGGGTGCAAAGCTTGAATTGTGGGAAGAAGAGAAATGGAACCAGCAGGTTGAGGATTCTCTGGCATTAAAAGATGGAACCATTCCGCCTGAACTTGATGGCTTCTCTTTGTGATGTTGTGGCGGTGACCTCAGATGCATGTCACGGTTTTATTAGAGGAGGCGGTGGACTCGCTGGGGGTTAAACCAAGCGGAGTTTATATTGATGGAACTTTTGGTTTTGGTGGTCATAGTCGACTGATTTTAGAAAAATTGGATGAAAACGGTAGGCTAATTGCATTTGATAAAGATATGTCTGCGGTAACTACAGGGCAGACTATTAAAAATAAAAATTTTCATATTACACACAGTAGGTTTTCGCGAATAAAGCAGGAGCTAGAGAAGTTGGGTGTGAGTCAGGCAGATGGAATATTGCTGGACTTAGGAGTGTCATCACTACAACTTGAAGATACATCAAGGGGGTTTAGTTTTCGTTTAGATGGACCACTTGATATGCGTATGGATACGAGTCAGGGGCAGACTGCTACGGAATGGATTGCTTCAGTTTCTGAGAAGCATTTAGGAGAGGTAATAAAAGATTATGGAGAAGAGCGATTTGCAAAACAAATTGCCAGAGAGGTTGTTGCAGCAAGATCGAAGCAGCCTATTACTACTACACTTCAGCTTGCTGAGATCGTGGCAAAGGTTGTACACCCAAACAAGAAAAATCATAACCCAGCGACACGGACTTTTCAGGCTATACGGATTTACCTCAATCAGGAGCTTGAAGAATTGTCGTTGACCTTACCGGAATGTATGGGGTTATTGAAAGAAGGCGGAAGGCTCGTAGTTATTAGCTTTCACTCATTGGAGGACCGGGTAGTTAAGCGTTTTATAAGAGAGGCGGCATGTCCTGATAAATTGCCGTCTAGATTGCCAGTACGAGATGAAGAGGTACGGCGTCTTATTCGCCCCAAACTACGTTTAGTTGGAAAGGCAATACGACCTAAAGAAAGAGAGCTAGTAGTTAATCCACGCGCTAGGAGTGCAGTAATGCGGGTAGCGGAGAGGGTAAATACGGATGACTTCTAGGAAAGAATTATTCTCAATCGTTTTATAGGGGAAAGTTAAAGTGACTAAATTTAATATTCTTCTTGCACTGATCGTTATTGCTTGTGCACTAGGTGTCGTGACCTCACAACACGAGGCACGCAAGCTCTTTACAAAATTGGAAAAGGAGCAGGAAAAAGCTAGGAATTTAGCCGTAGAGTGGGATATGTTATTGCTCGAACAAGGTGCTCAGGCAACGCGGGAACGTATTGAGAGGATTGCTACTAAGGATTTGTTAATGAGAATCCCGGATGGGTCGAAAATTAGAATTATTTCTTTAATGGAACCTGATAATTCAATAGGATCCGTGGATGAGAAAAAATTATGACTCACAATCTAGCGCCACATATAATTTTATCTGCGTGGCGTTCGCGAGTATTGGTTATTCTTCTTTTGCTAAGCTTTCTTGGTTTAGTTGGGCGTTCAGCCTATTTACAGATAAGTCAAAATGAATTCTACAAGCAGAAAGGAGAGTCACGCTATAGCCGCGTAGTCGAGATAAGTGCACATCGTGGAATGATTACTGATCGAAATGGTGAGCCTCTTGCAATTAGTACACCGGTTGAATCGTTATGGGCAAATCCAGCCGCCGTGAGTGCAACTTATAGCCAGTTAAAAAAACTGTCAGAATTGATCGAGGTGGATGTTGCTGAAATTAGCAAAAAGATAGGCAACGAGAAACGAGACTTTGTTTATCTAAAACGACATTTAGCACCAGAGATAATAGCCAAAGTGGTCGAACTTAATATTCCCGGAGTATTTTCTAATCCGGAGTTTCGTCGATATTATCCTTCAGGCAAAATAACAGCCCAAATGCTTGGATTTACTAATATAGACGATAAAGGGCAAGAAGGAATCGAATTAGGATGGCAAGACATTTTGGCTGGTAAGTCTGGCAGCCGTCGTGTCATCAAGGACAGGAAAGGTCGTATTGTTGAAGATATAGAAAGCATCCTTAAGTCTAAGCCTGGCAAAGATATAGCTTTATCCCTCGATAGCAAAATTCAGTATCGTGCATACAGAGAATTGAAGCTTGCTATGGATACTCATAAAGCTAAGGCTGGAGGAATTGTCGTTCTGGATTCACAGACCGGAGAAGTGCTAGCGTTAGTTAATTTGCCAACTTACAACCCAAATAATAGAACTGGAAGGAATGGCAGGAAAGCCAGAAATAGGGTGTTGACTGATATATTTGAACCTGGCTCAACGATGAAGCCATTTACAGTAGCATCGGCACTTGAAGCAGGAAAAATTAAGCCAGATACAGAATTTAATATAGCTCCCGGGACTATAACTATTGGTAGAAGAACAATCAGAGATGCACATGCTGTATCTATTGAGGAAGGTCTTGTAACCGTAGAACAAGTAATCCAGAGGTCTAGTAATGTCGGTACTGTAAAAATTTCTAAGTTACTACCAGCACAAACAATGTGGGAAACTTTAAATAACTCTGGTTTTGGTGCGTCTACCGGCTCGGGGTTTCCTGGCGAGGTTAAGGGGATGCTTCATCTCCCACCATGGCGCCCCATTAGGCAAGCAACAATGTCATATGGTCATGGGATTGCAGTGAATCTGCTGCAGCTGGCACGTGCTTATACTTTGTTTTCAGAAGAAGGGAAATTGAAGCCGGTATCTTTATTAAAAATTGATACGCCACCGGCTGGTGAGCAGGTAATTTCACGTAAAACAGCTCTTGCTGTAAGTAAAATGTTGGAGATGGTAGTGGCAAAGGGTGGAACAGCACCTCTTGCACAAATTGAGGGTTATCGGGTGGCAGGTAAGACTGGTACCACGCATAAGGTGAAAGCTGGTGGTGGCTATGAGAAAAAGAAGTATGTGGCCTCATTTGTAGGTTATGCACCGGCTTCGAATCCGCGTCTTATTATTGCGGTGATGCTTGATGAACCTTCAGCCGGAAAACATTACGGGGGTCAGGTGGCCGCACCTGTTTTTAGCCGGGTTATGGCTGACTCATTAAGAAATTTGAGTGTGCCTCATGATGCCCCCATTAATAAAACAGTTTTGTCACCGGTAAGACCTGGATTAAAAGGTGATGTATGAATCCGGGAACTAAAGATAAGCTAGAAGAAAATTTTGACCCAAGTTTGCTCAATAGTCTGGGTATTGATATTGAAAATATTGCTACTGATAGTCGTATGGTTAAACCGGGGGATACATTCTTAGCCTATGTTGGAGAAAAGGTTGATGCGCGTAAATTTATTCCGCAGGCAATTGAAGCCGGTGCAAATGCAGTCTTATGGGAGCGTAACGGCTTTGTATGGAATTCAAGGTGGGGCGACACACCTAATTTACCAGTATCAAAATTGCGCGCTAAGGTTGGCGCAATCGCTAGTCACGTATATGGAAACCCGTCAGGAAAATTACGATTAATTGGTGTTACCGGTACAAATGGCAAAACATCATGTGTCCAATGGATAGCCCAGGCACTTACAAAATTTGATATAAAAACTGCTTCAATAGGTACATTGGGGGATGGTTTTGCTGATGAGCTCCGGCCCGCTGTCAATACAACGCCAGACCCAGTTCTATTGCAACAAAGAATAGCTAGCTTTTTGAAGCATGGTGCTCAGTGTGTGGTAATGGAAGTATCGTCTCATGGCATAGAGCAGGGCAGAATAAATGGTTCTACATTATCAGTAGCATTATTTACAAATTTATCACACGATCATTTAGATTATCACGGAAATATGCAGGCATATGCTGCTACTAAAGCACGATTATTTCATTGGGACGGACTTAAATACGCAGTTTTGAATTTTGATGATGTATTTAGTGTTGAATTGACAAAACAACTTACCGGTAGAGCTACAAATATTATCGGGTATGGGTTTGAAGAGTTGGCAATAAAAGAGCGTGATCCAAAATTATTCAAGATGGTTCATGGGCGGAATCTTAGAGTAAGTAGTCAGGGGCTAGAATTTGATGTTGTATTTGAGGGTGAGCGTATAAAAGTTAAAACAGCATTAATTGGAGAGTTTAATGCATCTAATTTACTCGCGGTCCTTTCCACTTTATTAGCATGTGGTTTCAGCTTAAGTGATGCAGCAAAGTCCTTGCAAGAAATACAGCCAATACCTGGAAGGATGGAAAAATTCGGTGGCGGTAATTTGCCATTAGTAGTTATAGATTTTGCTCACACCCCAGAAGCTTTAGAAAAAACATTAATAGCACTTCGAGTGGTAATTAATAGCGCTAAAGATGTTACAAATATTAAAGATAAGAAATCAAAGTTAATTTGTATCTTCGGTTGTGGAGGTGATCGCGACCAAGACAAACGGGCGCTTATGGGGAAGATAGCGACAGAATTATCTGACGAGACCATTATTACTAGTGATAATCCGCGTAACGAAGATCCTTGTTCCATTATTAATGAAATAGTATTAGGTGCAGGTATTAATTATCTTGTTCAGGAAAACAGAGAGGCAGCTATTCGTCGAGCATTATATGGTGCTCATAAGGGAGACATTGTTTTAATTGCAGGGAAAGGGCATGAGGCATATCAGGAAATAGGAAAAAAAAGGTTTCCTTTTAGTGATGCGAAGGTGGTGCGATTGATCCTGCAGGAATTGACGAGCAAAGTGCAGGGCCATCAAGAATGATGATGGCGCAAGCAGCGGCCCGTATGTTAGATGCAGAGTGGTGTGGCGAGGATGTGCTCTTTACCGGAGTAAGTACTGATAGCCGTAGCGTGAAAAACGGTGATTTATTTATAGCTCTGAGTGGAAAGAACTTTGATGGGCATAAATTTGTTTCTCAAGCAAAGGAGAGAGGTGCTGTAGCTGCAATGGTGAATCAAGGCTCAGATATCAAGGAAAATAAGGATTCAAAAATTCCTATGATAGTTGTGAAAGATACCTTGCTAGAGTTAGGGCGGCTAGCAGCATATTGGCGAGGGTGCTTTGATATACCGCTGATTGCAGTAACAGGTAGCAATGGGAAAACAACAGTAAAAGAAATGATCGCATCGATATTATTTCAGTTGGTTGGAAAAGATAGCAACGAGGTGTTGGCAACCACTGGTAACCTTAATAATGATATTGGCGTTCCGAAAATGTTACTCCAATTATGTAAGCAGCATAAATATGCAGTAATAGAAATGGGTATGAATCACTTAGGTGAAATTTCTTATTTGACCGGTCTAGCAAAGCCTACCGTTGCTTTGATAACAAATGCAGGGGCTGCGCATATTGAAGGGACCGGTTCTGTGAAGGCAGTAGCAAGTGCTAAGGGTGAAATTTTTGAGGGACTAGACGAGCTAGGCACAGCTGTCATTAATGCGGATGATCTAAATACGCAGCTATGGCATAAGCTTGCTGGTAGTAGGTCAGTAATTGAATTCGGGCTAAGTAAGGAAGCAAAAGTGAGTGGGTCTTATCAATTAAATTTGGCCGATACCAGATTGAAATTGGAGCTTCCCGATGGAGCTATAGAAATGAAGTTGAGGGTTCTGGGAAAACATAATGTATACAACGCTCTTGCAGCAGCAGCGGCATCAAATGCGATAGGTATAAGTAAGGAGAATATTGCATCTGGATTGGAATTATTTGGCGGGGTAGATGGCCGGTTACAGTTAAAAAAATGTCAGCATGGTGCAACGATGATAGATGATAGTTATAACGCTAATCCAGAATCAGTGCGAGCCGCACTATCAGTATTAGCAAGCACTCTTGGGAAAAAGATCTTGATTCTTGGGGATATGGGAGAGCTTGGTGATAATGCTGTGGATTTCCATGAGTGTATTGGCGAAGAGGCTCGTCTTATTGGTATAGACAGGCTGTTTGCTCTGGGTGAATTAAGCGCTCATTCTGTGAAAAAATTTGGTACTGGGGCACAGCACTTTAAAAATATTGAAGATCTTATGGCTGTAATGGAGTCAACATTGGCTCCCAATGTGACGTTGTTGATAAAAGGGTCTCGTTTTATGCAAATGGACCGGATAGTTAGAAAATTTGAAATGGAGGCATTCGATATTTAGAGGCTGGGTACTTGGAATAAGGTAATTATTTTATTAATTTATCAAAGGGGGATTGTTATGAAATTCGAAGTACTAGAGGCAGAAGATCAAGCGGCGGTTATAAAAGTTATAGGTGTCGGTGGTTGCGGCGGGAATGCAGTGGATCACATGATTCAGAACGGTGTAGAAGGTGTCGAGTTTATTTGTGCTAATACCGATGCACAGGCACTCAAACGCAATCAGGCCCGTACTTTATTGCAGTTAGGGACCAATATTACTAAGGGACTAGGAGCTGGCGCAAACCCTGATATTGGGCGTGCAGCTGGAATGGAAGATCGTGAGCGTATCTCTGAGTTAATTGAAGGTGCAGATATGTTATTTATTACTGCAGGCATGGGAGGTGGAACCGGAACTGGCGCAGCACCGGTAGTAGCAGAGATAGCAAAGGAAATGGGAATTCTAACTGTGGCGGTTGTGACAAAGCCATTTTTATTTGAGGGCACACGCTTAAAATCGGCAGAATCTGGAATGAAGGAATTATCAAACCATGTTGATTCATTAATCGTGATTCCAAATGACAAGTTAATGGCAGTACTGGGTGACGATGTAACTATGGACGATGCTTTTAAGGCAGCAAACAATGTACTTTATGGTGCAGTTGCGGGAATAGCAGAGGTAATCAACTGTCCGGGTCTTATAAATGTAGATTTTGCAGACGTAAAGACTGTAATGTCAGAAGCTGGCATGGCTATGATGGGGTCTGCATCTGCAACAGGGGTTGATCGTGCACGTTTATCGGCCGAACAGGCAGTTGCAAGCCCTTTGTTGGAAGATGTAAATCTTTCTGGAGCACGTGGCGTGTTAGTAAACATTACTGCTAGTTCAGGACTAAAGATGCGTGAGATTCATGAAGTAATGAATACAGTTAAGGATTTTACTGCTGATGATGCTACCGTTATTATGGGTACAGTGATAGAAGAAAATATGCAGAACGATCTGCGTGTTACGGTTGTGGCAACGGGACTTGGTGAATTAGGAAATGGCGCTCAGGCTAAACCACCACTAGCTATTATTAATTCCCGAACTGGAACTGATGACGCCACATCAACAGATGGAATCGATTGGACAAATATTGACATTCCTGCTGTTACCCGTCGAAATGGCAGACGTGAAGCAGTACAAGCGATGCAGCAATCCGGTGTAGATGAACTAGAGATTCCTGCGTTTTTAAGGAAACAGGCAGATTAATCCTTGTATGGTTCAGTCAGATAAATTTTATATATAAAGGGTAGTCTCAGATGAAGCTAATCTTTAAATAGATGTAAGTTAAATGGTTACTTGTAAAAAGAGTATAAATTATTAAAACTGAGATTAGAAAGCAAGGGTAAAGAGCCCTGCTAGGCTAGATATGCTATTAGAACTCACGCAATGGTTAGCGATCGATATCCGAACATTTAATGTATTTAACTATATTACATTAAGAACGGTATTGGCGGCACTGACATCTCTAATGATCTCATTTATCGTTGGCCCGATCATGATACGTAAGCTAACTGCGTATAAAATTGGTCAAGCGATTCGTGATGATGGTCCGCAAACACACCTAATTAAGGCTGGCACCCCGACTATGGGTGGTGCATTGATATTGGTGTCTGTTGCAATTAGTACATTATTGTGGGCAGACCTAGGTAATCGTTATATATGGGTAGTCCTACTAACAACATTAGGCTTTGGTGTAATTGGTTGGATAGATGATTACCGGAAGGTGGTATATAACAATCCAAAAGGACTCTCTGCTGGCGTTAAACTTTTCTGGCAATCTTTAATTGCAATTACTGTTGCATTTTATCTAGTTCTTACTGCAGATTCTCCAGCACAAACCAGTATGATAGTGCCATTCTTTAAGCAAATTGTAATACCGTTGGGAGTAGTCGGATTTGTAGCGTTGTCTTATTTTGTCATAGTTGGTACCAGTAATGCAGTAAATTTAACTGATGGCCTTGATGGGCTGGCTATCATGCCAACGGTGATGATTAGTAGCGGATTGGCGATCTTTGCCTATGTAGCCGGCCATTCAGTTTTTGCAAAATATCTAGGTATTCCTTACATTCCTCATGCAGGTGAGCTAGCCGTATTTTGTGGCGCATTGGCAGGCTCAGGACTTGCCTTCTTATGGTTTAATGCTTATCCGGCAGAGGTGTTTATGGGCGATGTTGGTGCCCTAGCACTTGGTGCTGCACTTGGTGTTGTTGCCGTAATTATACGTCAGGAAATAATACTTCTTATTATGGGAGGTATATTTGTAGTAGAAACCTTATCAGTAATAGTGCAGGTAACTTCATTCAAATTAACAGGTAAACGTATTTTTCGTATGGCACCCCTGCATCATCACTTTGAATTAAAAGGGTGGAAGGAGAATCAAGTAGTAGTTCGGTTCTGGATTATAACTATGATGTTAGTGCTACTTGGATTAGCTACCTTGAAATTGAGATGAATTTATATGGAAAAAAAATTCTGGTGCTTGGAATGGGAGAAACTGGATTATCCATGGTGAAGTGGTTATCACGCATAGGTTCAGATATTAGCGTGGCTGACAATCGTATTGTGCCACCAAATCTTAGTGTATTGGAGCAAATAATTCCTGCAGATCAGATATTCACGGGTCCTTTCTTGGCTAAAATTTTTAAGGGGATAGACCTTATTGCTATCAGCCCAGGTATCTCGCGAACAATCCCGCTAATTAATCAGGTGATTAAATGTGGGGTCCCTGTTGTTGGGGACATTGAATTATTTTCTTTGGCACTTAATCAATGTGATGTCTCAAAGCCAAAGATTATAGCGATTACTGGCTCCAACGGGAAAACAACTGTGTCAGCTATGGTTGGTTC
>ENA-OREN01000512-OREN01000512.1-marine-metagenome-genome-assembly--contig:-NODE-512-length-56097-cov-4.606748_pt1 | contig 56097 bp, 47 predicted proteins | sample MGYA00248624_ERZ508555 | MGnify/ENA primary metagenome ERZ508555 (study PRJEB26222, sample SAMN06267773) | marine metagenome | isolation source: Saanich Inlet, British Columbia, Canada | place... | reverse complement strand
AGTGGTTGAAGGGACTGGTCTTGAAAACCAGCAGGCGTTCACGCGTCTCGTGGGTTCGAATCCCACCCTCTCCGCCATCGCTATTTCTGTCCGGCCCGGAAATAGTGGCCACCAACATTGCCCCGCAGACAATTCTATTGAACCTCTATCCGGTCTGGGTCATGGTGAGGGTACTGGTCGGTACGTGCCAGCAACAATAAACCGCAGCCCGGCAAAACGGGCGGGATCAGAACAACAAAGCTCAGGGAGTTCATCATGTCGAAACAACTCATGACCGCACTTGTTGCCGCGGCAGCCGTCGGCGTATTTGGCGCCGCACCAGCAACCGCGCAAAAGTCGAAAGACCAAATTAATATCGCCACCCAGCAGTTTTTCAGCGCGCTGGATTATTACCATGATCCATCGATCGAGACGCTTTTGTACGCGCGCAATGTCTATGGCTGGCTGATGGCTTATGACGAATATAAAGGCAAGTTCGTGCCGGAATTGGCGAAATCGTGGAAGCGCATCAATTCGACCACGCTGGAGTTCGAGCTGCGCGACGACGTGACCTTTTCCAACGGCAACAAATTCACCGCCGACGACGTCAAGGCAACCCTCGATTACCTCAAAAATCCGAAGGTCCGCATCCGCTTCAAGAGCCGCTATAACTGGATCAAGGAAGTCGAGAAATTGGGGCCCTATAAGGTCCGCATCATCGGCAAGAAGATCAATTCCTCCGATCTTTATACCATTGCCTACCGCTATCACTTCTTTGACCACACAGTTTTCAACAAGCTTGAGAACAAGTCCGATTACGGGCGCGTGTCGGCCGCCGGAACCAGCGTCTACAAGGCCCTATCGATAGACCGAAACAAGGGATTTTTAGTCGAACGCCGGGACGAAACGGCGAAAATGTTCCCGCACCGGCTGGCCAATATCAAGCGCATCCAGTCCGTTCCGATCATCGACCGCCAGGCACAGACGGCGGCGCTGATGACCGGCGCCGTGCACGCCATCCGCAATCCTTCAACCGACCAGGCGCAGATATTCGCCGCTAATCCGCAAACAGACGTGACCTATATCCAAGCCAAGCAGCTTTTGTATCTCACTATGGATGCGGCCGGCCGCTCGAAGAACAAAATGTTCACGGACAAGCGGGTTCGGTTGGCCGTCGCCAAGGCCATTCCACGGGAAGCGATCATCAAAAACTTCGTGCCCGGCGCCGAGATAGCCGAGCGTCCGAACGGCATCTGCTTCAAAAAGAACGTGTCCTGCGGCTCGTCCACCAAAATCCCCGCCTACGATCCGGCGGGCGCAAAACGCCTATTGGCCGAGGCCGGCTATCCCAACGGCTTTGATTTTCTGATGACCGTCAATGGTAACTATGCCGAGGTCGGCAAGGCCGTCGCCGGCGAGCTGCGCAAAGTTGGTATTCGGGCGAAGATCGAATTTCCGCCGCCAAGCACCGCCAAGAAGCGCCGTGGCCGGGGCGAGTTGACCACTTATCTTGCCCTCTATCCGACCTTCACCGAGCCGAGCACGAAGAACATTATGAACTTCTTCTTGTCCCGCAGCCGCAATTACAACGGTGATGCCACCCTCAAAAAGCTGTGGAAACAGGCATCCGTTGAGCCCGATATCTACAAGCGGACTCAGATCCATTCCAAGCTGATCGACCGCATCAATGAGGAAATGTACATCTATCCCATTTCCGAGATGCCGACCACTTGGGCGCATACCAGCAAAGTGAAGATTGCCCGTGATCCGGTCAGCTTCGCCATGGTCGCCGTCGGCGATTGGACCTGGAAATAATTTAACTTCGGTATCGGAGGTTTCGCACATACTTGGTGCGGAACCTCCGGCTCCGCTCCCAGGCCATGCTATCCAAAGACGACAATGATCTATTGACCCAAACCGGGCCGGGCACCCCCGGCGGCGATTTGCTGCGCTCCTATTGGCAGCCCATTGCAACCGACGATGAAATGCCGCCCGGCGGCGATCCCGTGCCGGTGCGTATCCTGTCGGAAGACATGGTCTTGTTTCGGGATGACCAGGACCGGCTCGGCCTCATTGGCCTGCACTGCCCGCACCGAGGCTCCGATCTTTCCTATGGCCGCATCGAAGACGGCGGCCTTCGCTGCCTTTATCACGGCTGGCTGTTCGATGTCGAAGGCAACTGTATCGACCAGCCGGGCGAGCCCGAGGACAAAAAATTCTGCCAGAAGGTGCGCCATACCGCCTATCCGGTAGAACAGAAAGGCGGCGTCATCTGGTGTTACATGGGCGATGGCGAAGCGCCATTGATCCCCGATTACCAGTTCCTGACGGCGCCCGAAGAAAACCGCATGGCCTTTCGCGTGATACAGCAATGCAACTGGCTGCAGGGCCTCGAAAGCTCCACCGATCTGGCACACACATCTTATTTGCACCGCATGGGCGCGGCCAAGGATGCGGCTGGAAATTCCACCGGCAATCCCTATTATTCCGAAGACATCCATCCCAAGCTGGATATCGAACATACCAGCTTCGGCGTCCGCATTCACAGTTTACGCAAGACCCGTGACGGCAAGAATTACCTCAGGGTCAACAACTACATCTATCCCTGCGGCACCACGCCGACTATGGGCGCGCCGCCGGCGGAGGGTTATCAGGGCCGCTGGCACGTGCCCCGGGACGACGAAAGCCATTGCCGGTTCGAGTTTATCTACCGGCGCGAAGGGGCCTTGGACAAGGAATTCTGGGGGCAAATGAAGGCCACCAATGTGGGCCCAGACAAACAGCACATCCGGCGCGCCGAAAACCGCTATATGCAGGACCGGGGCGAAATCACGCGCGGCGAAACCTTTGCCGGGCTCGGCCGTTATATCCCCGCCCACGACGCCTACGCCATCGAAACCCAAGGCAAGATTCAGGACCGCACGCAAGAGCATCTGGGCTCCACAGATATCGTGATTATCGAGGTGCGAAAAGCGCTGCTGGCCGCCATCAAGAAAATGCAGGCGGGGGGCGAAGCACCGGGCCTGTTGCGCGACCTTAAGCATAACCAATTTCCCGATTTCATCTGCACGGCCCAGTTTATCGGCGACGATGAAGACGGCCCGGCCTATTGCCGCCGAGTGCTCGGACCGGGAAAGCAAGCGGCGGAGTAGAACCCATGAGCATGGTGATAAAGGAATTGGCGGATCTGGACCCGTCGGAGCGCCATAAGGGGATTCGCGATCTGATCGAAAAGGTCGATGCGATGGGCGAGGTGGCCCATATCGACGGCGCCGATTGGAACCTCGAGGTGGGCGCCCTGGTGGAAATGGTTTGCCACGAATCCCGCGAAGGCAAGGCGCCGGCGTTATTGTTCGACAATATCAAGGGCTACCCCAAGGGCTTTCGCATTTTCTCCGGCGCCACCAATTCGTCGCGCCGGCTCGCCTACGCCCTGGGCTTCGAAGAGCCGGATGGGCCCATGGATGTGGTGCGCGCCTACCGGGACCGCATGCACGGCGACTTCAAGTTGATCCCGCCGAAGGTGGTCAATGGCGGCGATCTGATGGAAAACATCGACCGGGACGACGACGTGGACCTGACCAAGTTTCCGGCCCCATTTCTCCACGAAAAAGACGGCGGGCGTTATATTGGCACCGACGTGATCGTCACCACCCGCGATCCCGACAGCGATTGGGTCAACTCGGCCACCTACCGGGTGATGATGCATGACGAAAAAACCTGCGGCATCTGGATGAGCCCGGGCAAACATGGCCGCCTGATTCGGGAAAAATATTTCGCCCGCGGCGAGCCCTGCCCGGTAACCATTTCCTTGGGCCACGATCCGCTTCTATTTATGGCCGCCAATCACGAGATCGATTACGGCACCGACGAGTTCGCCTATGCCGGCGGCCACCGGGGCCGGCCCTACGAGGTGGTCAATTCGGAACTGCACGGCCTGCCCATGCCCGCCGATGCGGAGATCGTGCTCGAAGGCGAAATGTATGGGGACGAATTAAAATCCGAAGGCCCGTTCGGCGAGTTCATGGGCTACTACGCGTCTGATGCCAGTGACGAGCCGGTGATCAAAATCCGCAGGGTCTATCACCGCAACAATCCGATCTTGTGTGTCGCCAGCCCGGCCAAGCCGCCGACCTCGGTTACCTTCGGGCGCACCATCGTCAAGGGCGCGATGATCTGGGACGAGGTGGAAAAGGCCGGCGTGCCCGGCGTCAAGGGTGTCTGGTGCCACGAAGCGGGCGCATCGCGCCTGTGGAACGTGATCGCCATCGAGCAGATGTATCCGGGCCATGCCAAACAGGCGGCGATGATGGCCGCCAACTGCCACGCCGGCAATTATGCCGGGCGCTGGGTGATCGTCGTCGATGACGATATCGATCCCACCAACATGTTCGACGTAGCCTGGGCCATGTCGACACGCTGTGATCCACCCAATGATATCGATTATATCCATAATGCCTGGTCGACGCCGCTGGATCCGTTGCTGACCGGGCCGCCCTATCAGAACAACCGAGCCATCGTCGATGCCTGCAAGCCTTGGGGTCGGAAAGACAGCTTTCCAGAAACCACGGAAACTTCGCCGGAATTCAAGGCCAAGATGCGCAAGAAATACCCGGCGTTGTTCGGCTAAATTCGCACAAAGGAAATATTCCATGAGCTTTCGTCTACTCAGCTACAAAGCCAATGCCAACGATGCTCCCCGCGCCGGACTCCTGGTCGACGAACAGGTGATCGATCTGGCGGCCAATTGCAGCAGCGATGAATTCGATGCCGCTTCGGTTTTGTCGGTGGTGCAAAATTGGGACGCCGCCCTGCCGTTACTTGAATCGATTAGCGGAGATGGCACGCCCTTGGCGGATGTTACATTAACCGCGCCGATCCTTTATCCGACCAACATCTTTTGTGCCGCCGCCAATTACCAGGATCATTTCCGCGAAATGACCGGCCACGATGTGGATAAGAGCACCATCAACCCCTATTTTTTCAACAAGGTCGCCAACCAAACGGTGATCGGGACGACGGAAAATATTCAAAAGCCGCACATCACCGAAAAAATGGATTGGGAGGCGGAGATCGCCGTGGTCATTGGCCGCTCGGGCCGCAACATCAAAGCCGCCGATGCTCTTGATCACGTGGCCGGCTATTGCATCATCAACGATCTGTCGGCCCGGGATTATCTGGCCCGAGAAGACTGGCCGTCCATGCGGTCCGACTGGCTGTGGCAGAAATCCTTCGACACCTCGGCGCCCATGGGCCCCTGGATCACGCCCAAATCCGATATCGCCGACCCCCAGAGCCTTTCTCTGAAGACCTGGGTCAACGGCGAATTGAAACAGGATTCCCATTCCAAGTGGATGGTGTTCACCATTGCCGAGCAGATCGAAGCCTTGTCCGAGCATTTCACCCTGCTCGCCGGCGATGTGATCGCGTCCGGAACCGGCAGCGGCGTCGGCCATCCGAGCGCCACCTATCTAAACGCCGGCGACGTGTGCCGGATCGAAATCGAAGGGCTGGGCAGCATCGAAAACCCAATCATCAAAGGGGCGTAAGATCATGGCGATCCGCAACATTCAATCCCTCGTCCACGGCGCCGAAGTGTTGGGTATCTCAATTTAGTTCCGGGAAGGTCGAATTTGGGGGGGGCAATTCATAATGGCGGACACCGAAGTCACACTTGAAGAGGTCGTCGCGCGCGCACGCGCACTGGCGCCGGTTTTGCGCGAACGGGCTGCGAAGGCGGAAAAAGCGCGGCGACTACCCGACAACACCATCGCCGACATGATGGACGCCGGCATCTTCCGCATCCATCAGCCGAAAAGCGTCGGCGGCTACGAGTTCGATTACGGCCCAGCCCAATTCGAGGTTGCCAAGGCTTTGGGCCGGGGTTGCGGATCATCCGCCTGGGTCGGGGTTTTGATCGCCTGCCACAACTGGGTGCTGGGCATGTACCCGCCCGAGGCCCAGGACGAAGTTTGGGGCCCCTCCCCCGATACAATCGTCGGCACCGCCTTCGCGGCATCCAATTCCGAGGTTCGCGAAGTCGATGGCGGCCACCAGTTTTCGGGCCGTTGGCAGTTCGCCAGCGGTATCGATCATTGCACATGGGTTATTCTTGGTGCTCCGGTGATAAAAGACGCCGGGCCGCCCGATTACCGCTGGTTTCTGTTGCCGGCCACCGATTTCAAAGTCGAAGACACCTGGTACGCCGCCGGGCTTCGCGCGTCGGGGAGCAACGATGTTGTTGTCGATGATGTATTTGTGCCGGCACACCGCTCGGTTTCGCTGTCTGAGTTGCATGGTGGTCCGACCCCCGGCAGCGCCGTCAATCCCGGCCACATATTCCAAATACCGGTGATGATGGTGTTCCCCTACAATATCGGCGCGCCCATGATCGGCACCGCCGAGGCCTGCATTGAAGCGCTGATCGAGCGCACCAAGAACCGCGTCGCCCTGGTCGGGCGCCAGCCGGTTGCGTCCTATGCCACGGTGCATATGCGCCTTGCAGAATCCGCCGCCGAGATCGATTGCGCCGGTCTGCTGGCGGACCGGGATGCCGCAGAGTTCAACGCCATCGCCAAGGCCGGCGGTGAATTCACCATGGAAAAGCGGGTGCTCTATAAGCGCAACATTGCCTACGGCGCGATGATCGCGACCCGGGCCGTGGACCGGGCGGTGCAGATTTTGGGCGCCCAGGGCGTTGCCGAGGACACCTTCGAGCAGCGCGCCTTTCGCGATATCCACGCCATGAACGCCCATATCGCCGTGCAATGGGACATCAATGCCGTCGGTTACGCCGAACAGGCCTTGGGGTTGGAGATATCCGACAAGCGGCTTTAGGTGATCCGCGACGCCAATTCGAGGCCTTCGATCATTGAGGAACGGCGCAGGAAGGCGCGGCATTTATCGTCATCGGCGGCGATGGCCTGGAGGGCGGCGAAATGCTCCCGGCGCTTTTCCAGTGATTTCTCAGTCATGCGTTTGCGGTTTTGATCCGCCTGTTCGATGATCTGGTTCTTGGCAACCGGATGGCGCTGGCGAGAATAAAGATCGAGCAGCCCCAAATCCCCCCCATGCCAAATATCGTTCAGCTTTTCGGTGAGGTTGTGCGCATCGTGCAGGCCGCCGTTCAAACCCATTCCGCCGGTCGGGCTGTTCAGATGGGCCGCGTCGCCAGCCAACAGGATGCGGCCATGATTGTACCCAGGCACAATGCGCTGATGCACCCGGTATTCGCGTTTATCCAATATCTCGAAGCGGTCCGAATTTGGGCAAATTTCCAAAAGTTGTTCCTGCAAATAATCATCGGAAAGGACTTCATCCACGCTTAGGCTTTCCGGGAAATACAGGCTAGCCCGCCAGCGTGAGGGCAATTTGAGAAGCGCAAAATTACCGGTCTCGTGCCAGCAATAGCTAACGCCGCTCAAACCTTCGATATGATCGGCGAACGGAAACGGCGTGGTTACCAACACCGTCCGTTCGGGATACATGGAGCCGTCGAAGGGAATGTCCAAAAGGCCCCGGACCGTGCTGGCACCGCCATCGGCGGCGATCAGGAATTTGCCGATGAATGTCCGTTCCTCCGATCCGCTCCGGGCTTGAACGGTAACACCGCCTCCATCCTGTTCGGCGCCAATCAATTCGGTTCCGTAAATTACTTCGGCCAGCGGCTCTTCGCGCAACATGCGGTCCAACAGGATACAAAGACTGCTCTGCTCGAATTGCAGCCGGAACGGATAAGGCGTCAGATCCGCGATGCGCCCCAGATCGAACAATACCTTCTCGCCGGTCACATGCATGCGGATTTGCCATTCCGGCACCACTTCGCCGGCGGCCACCATTTGCTCGGTGATACCGTAGGGCTCCATCATTTCCAACGAAGGCGGATGAAAGGTGGAGGCGCGGATATCATCTCCCACATTCGTGTTCCGCTCTACCACGGTCACTGGAATGCCGAAACCGGTCAGCCGGATGGCTGCGAACAAACCCACCGGGCCGGCGCCGGCAATTAACACACGCTCTGAATCATTCGCTGGCAATCGCCGTCCCCCGGTAAGATACTTCGCGCTCCATTGATTTTGAAGGCGCGGGCGATCATGGCAACACTGGAATATGCGGGCAAGGGTCTGGTTGGCGTTTTGACGCCGCAGGCGAATACCACGGCGGAGCCGGAGTTCAATATTATGTGGCCCCAGGGCGTCGCCATGGTGGTCGCCCGCCTGACCAGCCCCAGCCCATCGATGATGGACCGGATGGCCGAATATTCGGATGGGCTGCGCGCTACCCTCGATCAGTTCTCCAATGCGCCCCTGGATGCGGTGGCCTTCGCCTGCACCGGCTCGTCCTATCTGATTGGCCGGGAGCGGGAAGCCGAATGGTGCGCAGCCATAGAAGCTGAACGCCAATATCCGCTGATAACCGCAGCCCGCGCCGTCACCGATTGGCTTAGCGCGTTGGGTGCAAAGCAAATCGGGCTGGTTTCCCCCTATCCGCCGGATTTGACCGAAGAGAGCGTCGCCTACTGGCAATCTGCCGGCTATGACGTTGCCGAAGTGGCCGCCATCTACAAGGACGAGGGCGATTTCCATCCCATTTACAGCTTGAACGCCGACAGCGGCGGCGCCGGGCTGGATGCGCTTGCCACCAAAAATGTGGACGCCATCGTCATGCTTGGCACCGGCATGCCGACACTGGGCTCCATTTGGGAGCGGGCCAATTGGGATGGGCCGCCGATCACGTCCTGCACCCTCAGCCTAGCGTGGCGAACATCGTTGGCGGTCGCAGGCCAAAGCCCAAGCGCCGAAAACGCCCTCGCCTGGAGCCGGGGCGAGCCTTGGGGCGAAAAGATGAAGCTCCTCGCCTCAGCCTGACGTCAATGTATTGTCACCGGCCATATAGACGGCGACGCGGGTGAAGCGGCCATCCTTGATCTCGAAAAAATTGCAGTTGGATTTGCGGGTTTCGGAGCCGTCGGCGTGTGTATTGACCACCTGGAAGCGGGCGGCGATGCGGCCTTCGTCCACATCGGCCACATAGACGAAATCCCGGTGGCTGACGGCAGCATGATCGTTCCAGAGGCGCCGGAACATGGTTTCAATTTCTGTGCGGCTGGCAAGTAAAACACTGTGGGTTTCGACGCTGAAGATGCATTCGGGCGCGAGCGTCCCGGCGATCACGGCGAAATCCTCGCCATCGACAGCGCCGAAATAGCGTTCCACCAGTTCGATCATTTGATGTCTGGTCATGCGCTCCCTTTGCGATATTATTGCCATACAAACGACACTGTGAGTTAAACGCAACGCCAGGATCATGCAACAAACCATTGCCCAAAAAATCATCGCCAAGGCGGCCGGCGCCGATTATGTCAGCCCCGGCGATATCGTCACCTGCGCCGTCGATCTGGCCATGATCCACGACAGTGGCGGGCCGCGCCGGGCCAAGCCCATATTGGAGCGGTTGGGCGTTGGCGTGTGGGATGCCTCGAAAATCGTATTGATCTCGGATCACTATGCACCCTGCGTCGATGCCGAAAGCGCCGCGATTTTAAAGTTAACTCGGGAATGGGCGGCGGAACACAATATCCTCAATTTCTATGACCAGCAGGGCATCTGCCATGTGGTGACGCCAGAGCGCGGCCATCTCTGCCCCGGCATGTTCGCGGTCGGCGGCGACAGCCACTCCCCCACCGGCGGCGCATTCGGCGCCTATATGTTCGGCATCGGCGCCACCGACATGGCAGGCGTGCTGGCCACTGGCGAGACTTGGATCAGGGTGCCGGGGACCATCCGCATTCATTGGACCGGCACCTTTGGGCCCGGCGTCGCGGCCAAGGATATGGCGCTCAAAATGTGCGCCGAATTGGGCATGGACGCCGGCGACTACCAGGCCATCGAATATGGCGGCGACACCATCGCTGGGCTGGGTATGATGGAACGCATGACGCTGGCCAACATGGCGGCTGAGCTGGGCGCCCAGACCGGCATTGTTGAGCCCGATGAAACCACCGCCGCCTATGTCCAGAGCGCCGGCGCCGATCCCGGCGATTGGCAGGCTTTCCGGAGTGACGAAGGCGCGGACTATCTGACCACCCACGATTTCAGCGCCAATGAGTTGGAACCTCAAGTCGCCGCGCCGCACAGCCCGTCCAACGCCGTCGATGTTGGCGATGCGGACAAAGCCCATATCGATCAGTTCTATATCGGCGCCTGCACCGGCGCCAAGCTGAACGATCTTGAAATGGCCGCATCGGTGCTTAAAGGCCGCCATGTTGCACCCGGCAAGCGGCTGACCGTGGCCCCCGCATCGGCGCGCATCCTGGCCGAGGCAATGCGAAACGGCACCATGCAAATCATCATGGACGCCGGCGCCAATCTTTTGCCCACCGGTTGCGGCGCCTGTGCAGGTTACGGCGTCGGCACCCTGGCCGAGGACGAAGTGTGCCTGGCTTCCACGGCGCGCAATTTTCAAGGACGCATGGGCGCCAAGACATCGAAAGTATATCTCGCGTCCCCCTACACCGTCGCCGCCAGCGCGGTCACCGGCACCATCACCGATCCAAGAGACTTGCTTGGGGACGCGCCATGACATTGACAGGGCGGGTGTGGCGCTTTGGCGATGACGTCAATACGGACGTGATCGCGCCCGGCATCTATATGAAAAGCCCGCTGCAAGAACTGGCCGAACATTGCCTAGAAAGTGTTGATGCGTCCTTCGCGTCCTCTGTGCAATCGGGCGACATCATCGTCTCCGGCAAAAACTTCGGCATGGGCTCCAGCCGCGAGCAGGCGGCGCAAGTGCTCGAACATCTCGGCGTGGCGGCGGTCATCGCGCCAAGCTTCGGCGGCATCTTTTACCGCAACGCCTTCAATTGGGGCCTACCGGCGATTGTCTGCGCCGCCGTCAACGGTATCGAAATGAGCCAACGCATCGAAGTCGATCTGGCCGGCGGGAGCATTACCAATCTGGACAGCGGGATAAGCGTTGCATCGGACGCCATACCAGACCATTTGATGGGGCTGATCGACGCAGGCGGACTGGTGCCCTACCTTGAAAAAAAACTCAAGGACTGAACCGGAAAACCCATGGCAGATTTGAAACAACGCCTCCGCCAGCCCGATATCCTTGTCGCGCCCGGCATCTACGATGCCTTCGGCGCCATGATGGCCGAGCGGGCGGGCTTCGAAGCGTTTTATATCTCCGGCGCCTCCATCGCCTACACCAGATTGGGCCGCCCCGATATCGGTCTGGTGTCCCTGGAAGAAGTGGCCTCGGTAGTCGGCACTATCCGCGAAAGAGTTGAGACACCGTTGATCGTTGATGCCGATACCGGCTACGGCAATGCTATCAATGTGGGCCGGACGGTGCGCGTGCTGGAACGCGCCGGCGCCTCGGCCATTCAGTTGGAAGACCAATCCTTGCCCAAACGCTGCGGCCATCTGGCCGGCAAAACCTTGGTCAGCGCCGGCGAGATGTGCGGCAAAATCAAGGCGGCGTTGGATGCGCGCCGGGACGGCGACACACTGATCGTCGCCCGCACTGATGCGGCCGGCGTCGAAGGGATGGAGCCCGCGATGGAGCGGGCGGCGAAATATGTCGAGGCCGGCGCCGACGTGCTGTTCATCGAAGCCTTAACGGACGATGCCCAATTGGTGGATGCGGCCAATCGTTTCGGCGGCGACACGCCATTGCTGGCCAACATGGTCGAGGGCGGCAAGACGCCCATGCATTCGGCGGAGGAATTGCAGGCCCTCGGCTATTCCATCGTCATCTTTCCGGGTGGTTTGGTGCGCGCCCTGGCACACGCGGCGGACGCCTATTTCGAAAGCCTGGCCGCCCACGGCTCGACCACGCCGTATCTGGACAGGATGCTCGATTTCGGCGAATTGAACGCCCTCCTCGGCACCCAGGATATCTTGGATGGCGCCAAGCAATATGACGAAGACCAAAACTGAACCCGGCCGGCTGGACCCGGTATTGCTGGCGGTCTTGAAGGGCCGGCTGGAACAGATCGCCGACGAGATGGACGCGACGCTGTTTCGGAGCGCCTTCAACCCGATCATCGCCGAGGCCCATGACGCCAGCCACGGGCTCTATCACAAGGATACCGGCGAGACTCTGATCCAGGGAAAATCCGGTCTGCCCATATTTGTCGGCGCCATGTCTTTCGCCGTCAAAATGGTGATCGACACAATTGAAAAAGATGGGCTCACCTTACAAGACGGCGATGTCTTTATCTTCAACGATCCCTATGAAGGCGGCACGCATCTGTCCGATTTCAAGTTGGTGCGGCCTTTTTTCCGGAAAGACGAATTGTTCTGCTTCATGGCCTCGGTCGGCCATTGGCACGATGTCGGCGGCGCGGTACCCGGCAATTACAATCCGGCAGCCACCGAATGCTATCAGGAAGGCATGCTTATCCCGCCGGTGCGATTGTTTCGAGCCGGTGTCCTCAACCCGGATATCGTCGCCATCCTGCAAGCCAATTCGCGCCAACCGGTCAGCCTCTACGGCGACCTCAACGGCCAGATCAGCGCCCTCGATCTCGGCCAAAAACGGCTCGGTGAACTGCTCGATGAATATAGCGCCGAGCTGGTTCTGGAAGCTCTCGTCCAGTTGAAGGCCCGCGCTGCGAAATTAATGACGGGCCATATCGAAGCGCTGCCCGACGGCACCTATTCGGCCGAGGATTGGCTGGACAATGACGGAATTGTCGACGCACCACTCAAAGTGGCCCTCGACATTATTGTCGAAGGCGGCGCCATGACTTTGGATTTTTCACGCACCTCGGAAGCCTGCGCCGGGCCGGTGAATATCGCCCGCTCTACCGCCATTGCGTCCTGCTATGTGGCACTGAAACATATATTCCGGGACGTGCCCGCTAATTCCGGCGTGTTGGAGCCGATCCGCTTCGTGATACCGAATGGCAGCCTGTTAAGCGTCAGTCGCCCGAAACCGGTGGGCGGCTACACGGAAACCATATTGCGCGTTATCGACGTAATGTTTGTCGCCATATCCAAGGTGGTGCCGGAGATGTCCAACGGCTGCGCCTACGGCACCATCAACGCGCTGTCGCTGGCCGGCTACCGGGAAAACGGCGCCCGATGGGTGATGTTCTCGTTTTTCGGTGGCGGCCATGGCGGCCATCCGTTGGGCGACGGCCTCAACCACGGCAACGCGCCGATCTCGACGGCCACCATTCCACCGCTGGAAATTTTGGAAGCCGCCTATCCGGTGCGCTTCACCCAATGGGCGTTGCGCTCCGACAGTGGCGGGCCGGGCCGGCACCGGGGCGGGCTTGGCGCCGTCTACGAGATCGAATTGCTGGAAAAAGAGGCCGACGTGTTCCTGTTCGGTGAGCGCGGCAGATATGCGCCGCCCGGCGTCGCCGGCGGCGGGATGGGCGCCCTCAACCGCTTTACCTACCCGGATGCCAATGGCGAAGATGCGACGCCGCCGATGGCATCCAAGATGGTGGATATTGCCCTCTCCCGTGGCCAGCGGGTACGCATCGAGGCCCCCGGCGGCGGCGGCTATGGCGACGCCAAAACCCGTGAGCCGGCACGCATCGCCGAAGACGTGCGCCTCGGTTACGTGTCCGTTCAAGCGGCGGCGGATGACTATCACTGTGTGGTGTCGGCGGCGGGCGTGCTGGACGCAGCCGCAACTAAGAAATTGCGGGCCTGACTATGGCGGGCTCGCAGAGCGTCGTCGGCGTCGATGTGGGAGGTACCTTCACCGATGTGTTTTTCTTAAATGAGGAAGACGGAACTTGCGCCGTCGCCAAAGTGCCCTCGACCCTGGAAGACCAATCCATCGGCATCCGCGCCGGCATTGCCGAACAAATGCCCAAACTTGGCGAAGTGTCGCTGATTGTCCATGGCACCACGGTCGCCACCAACGCGCTTTTGGAGCGCAAGGGCGCACGGGCCGGCATCATCACCACGGCTGGCTTTCGGGACTTGATCGAGATGCGCCGCCGCGACCGCCCGGAAACCTGGGGCCTTTGGGGCATGTTCGAGCCCGTCGTGCCCCGCGATCTTCGCCTCGAAGTAGACGAGCGGGTGCTCGCCGACGGATCCGTGCACACGGCCCTGGATGCGGACGAGGTGCGGGCGGCGGCAGCGCTGTTGCTTGAGCGCGGCGCGCAATCTGTCGCCATCTTTTTCATGAACTCCTACGCCAACGACGCCAACGAGCGCGCCGCCGCCGCCGCGGTGCGAGACATCTGGCCCAACGCCCATGTCACCGCATCGTCGGAAATCCTACCCGAAATTCGCGAGTTCGAGCGGCTCTCCACGGCCACCTTGAACGCCTATCTGCAACCCCATGTGGGCGACTATCTGGAACGGCTGGAAGGCGGCTTGCGCGGCGACGGTTTTGGCGGCGAGGTATTGATGGTGCAATCCAACGGCGGCGTCATGTCCGTGGACGAGGCACGCGCCGTGCCGGTGCGCACCGCCCTATCGGGGCCCGCCGCCGGGGTTATCGCCGGCGCCCATATCGGCATCAGCGCCGGCTATCCGAACCTGATCACCTGCGACATGGGCGGCACCAGTTTCGACGTGTCGCTGATCAACGATGGCATAAGCACCTTGGCGGCGCAAACGGCAGTGGATTTCGGCATGGTGGTACGCACTCCGATGATTGAAATCAACACCATCGGCGCCGGCGGCGGCTCCATCGCCTGGGTCGATGGCGGCGGGCTGTTGCAGATCGGCCCGGAAAGCGCCGGCTCCAATCCAGGTCCGGTCTGTTATGGCCTCGGCAATTTAAGGCCGACGGTCACCGACGCTAATCTGGTCCTTGGGCGCATCAATGGCGAGCGGCCCATCGGCGGCAAGCTGGACCGGCTGGATGGCGATGCGGCCAAGGCGGCGATCGAGGCCGAAGTGGGTGCGGCCCTCGGGCTTGGCGTCATGGAAGCCGCCGAAGCCATCATTCGCGTCACCAATTCCAAAATGGCCGGCGCCATCCGCCTGGTTTCGGTGGAGCGCGGCCACGATCCGGCAAAGTTCGTGGCCATGCCGTTCGGCGGCGGCGGCGCCCTGCACACCGGCGCGCTCATCAAGGATATCGGCCTCGCCAAAGCTCTGGTGCCGCGCTTCCCGGGCGTTACCAGCGCCATGGGCTGCGTCATCGCCGATATGCGATTCGATAGGGTGCACACGCTGAACGCCCTGCTCGCCGATCTGGATATCGCGGCACTCGAGGCAGAAATTGCGACTACCACCCAAGACGGCTCCGAACGCCTGGCTGCCGCCAATGTCAGCTTCAACCACACCGAAAGTGAGATCGAGCTGGATATGCTCTATGTTGGCCAGACCCACACGGTCCCGGTGCGCGTGGAGCGGGGCGGATTGTCGCGGGGTCAAATTCTCTCCGCCTTCGAAGACGCCTACCGCGCCGCCTTCGGACGTTTGCTGGACGGCATCGAGACTCGCGTCCTCAATCTCCGCGTCGCCGTCATAGGCCGGCGGCCCAAGTTCGATCTGTCCCTATTGGCGCCCACCGAAGATGCCAGCATGGAGGAATCCCGTGTGGAAAGCCGCGAGGTCTGGATCGATGGGGGCTGGCAACAAGCCGATATCTACCGGCGGCTGGACCTGCCCATTGGCTCGAACGTGCCGGGCCCGGCATTGTTGGAACAACCCGACACTACCATATTCATCGATCCCGACCTGGAAGGTAGCGTCGATAATTTCGGCAATCTGGTGATCGCGCGAAAGGAGCAATCATGACCGCACTAATGCTGGTCGATATGCAAAATGATTTTCTGCACCCGGAAGGCGCTTACGCCCGAGGCGGCGCCACGTCGGATTTGATCGCCGCCCTACCCGCCCGGCTGAAACCGGTGGCCGATGCGGCGCGCAGCAGCGGGGCGTGGATCGTATCAACCCATTTCACCCTGGTGCCGGGCAAAAACGGTGAACCCTTTATCGATGCACATCTCAAATCTCTCCGCCCATTTCTCAAGGCTGGGGATTTTACGCCGGGCAGCTTCGGTCACGCCTTGATCGACGAGCTGGCGCCGGCGGATCTATCGGCCGAGAAAGTGGCCTATTCGGCGTTTTACATGAGCCGTCTGGAATGGATGCTGAACCGGGCCGGTATCAAGCGCCTGGTGTTTGGTGGCATCGTGACCAATGGCGGCGTCGCATCGACGGTGCGCGATGCCCATGTGCGCGGCTTTGACATCGACGTTCTGTCGGACGGATGCGCCGCCTTCGATGCGGACGTGCACAATGTATCTATCGAGGGTTTGCGCAGCGTCGCCAGGATCATCACCTGCGATGAGGCCGTTAAGGGTTTCCGCTCTTAATTTCCGCCAGATCGTTCCACACCATCTGATCGGCCAGCTTGCCATCCCGGACAACAAACCGGTCGATGAAGCGGATGCCTTCGAATTCCACGCCGTCCGGCCATTGGCCATAAAGGGTGCCGAAGCAATAGACGATAATGCCGTCATCAGATTCTTGCGGATCGAAACGGTCATAGGTTTTCTTGACCCAGCGGTACCGGGGCGATGCCCATTCAATCAGCTCTTCCAAGCTGTTCAAAATTCTGCCACCGGGAAAAACCATCGAAAAGCCATCACCAAGACAGGACTTGGCGGCGTCGAGATCGCGGTCTTCCATGGCCCCTAGATAGATTTCGATCAAAGCCACTGCCGCGGCCGGGGATTGGTTATCTTTCATTGAATTTCTCAATCAGTTGGTCGTGGCGCGCCCAGGCGGTGATGATGGATCGGTCGCGTATGGGACCAAAACCGCGAATTCCATCCGGAACATTGGCGATATCGGCGGCCAGTTCCAGATTATCGGCGCGCAACAGTTCCAGCACTTCATCTATCACCGCTTCATACTGGCGGATCAATTTCCGGTCGCGGCGTCGGTCGGCGGTAAAATAGAACGGGTTCAGAAGCGGGCTGCGTAGGATTTTCACCCCGTTCATTACCCGGAACACCAACTTCATCCACGGACCATAACTTTGCTTTTTGCGCCCGCCGCCGAGGCGGCCCAAATGATAATCGACCCGGTAGCCGTCCTCAAACATGGTGCGTAACTTCGCATCGAACACGCCGTCGGTGTAGAGCCGCGCCACCTCAAACTCGTCCTTGATGGCCAGCAGCTTAAAATAATTGTCGGCAACCGCTTCGGTCAGCGCGCCAGCTCCGCCGGCAAGTTCGGTTTCCTTTTCCCGAACCCTGTCGACCAACTCCCCATAGCGCACCGCATAGGCCTGATCGCGATATTCTACAAGATGCTGCATGCGAATTCTGATTTTATCGCCGAGCCCGGCTTGCTCTTCGCCCACATCCAGCCCGGCAAAACCAAGCACCCGCCCACGGTCTGCCGCCAGCCGCCGGCCCCAGGCGAAGGCGCGAAGATTGTTGTCTACCGCTGTGCCGTTGAGGGTGATGGCCCGCTCGATCGCAGCGGCGCTGAGCGGGATATACCCTTTTTGAAAGGCAAAACCGGTGAGCAGTATATTGGCATAGATTTTGTCGCCAAGCAGCGCTAGGGCTAGCCCACTTGCATCGGCGAAATCATCCTCAGCGTCCGTGATGTGCGCACCGAGGGCCTTGAATACTGCGTCCCGGTCGATGGGGGATTCCGGGTCCAGCGCCTCGGCGGCGGTGGGCGCCATGTGGGAATTGACCACCGCCCGCGTCTGGCTCTTTAAAACACTGCCCGCCACCTCAGGCCCGGCGGCAACCAGAGCATCGCAGCCGAGCAACAAATCGGCGCCCGCACTTTGGATGCGCGGCGCATTCAGGTCCGTGCCCGATGGCGCCAAACGAAGATGGGTGGTGACCGCGCCGCCCATGCGCGCGAGGCCAGTGTTGTCGAGAACGCTGCATTCGATACCTTGCAAATGCGCTGCCATGCCGAGGATGGCGCCAACGGTGATCAGCCCGGTGCCGCCGACACCGGCGATCAGGATGTTATAGGGCGCCGCCAGCTCCGCCATTGCCGGATCATCCATGTCCCAGCCGCCGTCCTCTGCAATGCTGGGTTCCCGCAGCTTGGCGCCACTGACCGTCACCATGGCCGGGCAAAACCCTTCCAGGCAACTGAGATCGGAATTGCAACTCGATTGATCCACCTGGCGCTTGATGCCCAGCGGCGTCGGGACCGCGCGCACCGCGATGCACCGGGACTGCACCGAACAATCGCCGCAGGCCTCGCAAACCCGCTCGTTGATGACCACCCGCGCATCGGCGGGCGCAGCCACGCCGCGCTTGCGCAGGCGGCGCATTTCGGTGGCGCACATTTGATCGTAGATCAGCACCGAAGTGCCGGGGTAGCCGGCGAAATCGGCCATCACTGCATCCATTTCGTCCCGGTCATGCAGGCCGCAGCCGCTGGGTAGATCGCGAGCCGAAAATTGCTCTGGCGCATCGGACACCAGCGCCAGTTTGGTAATCCCCTCGGCAGCAATCTGGGCAGCGATATCGGTGACCGATGGCGCGCCTTCCACCGGTTGGCCGCCGGTCATAGCGACCGTGCCGTTATAGAGGATCTTGAAGGTGATGCGGCTTTGGGCGGCCTTTGCGGCGCGGATCGCCAGCAAGCCGGAATGGGCGTAGGTGCCGTCGCCCATGTTTTGGAACAGATGATCGCGGTCAACGAAACCAGCTGCGCCGATCCAGTTGGCCCCCTCGCCGCCCATGTGGGATAACGTGATGGTGTCCGAGCCGGGCATCCACATGGCCAGAGAATGGCAGCCGATGCCGGCCATGGCGACGCTTCCGTCCGGCAATTCGGTGCCCCGGTTATGTGGGCAGCCGGGGCAGAAATGGGGGATGCGGACGGGCGCGGCCATTGCGGTGCCTCGTTGCTCCGCCGCCCGCTCCAGGCGCGCCAAGTTCTCCGCAATCACCGGATGCTCGGCCGCCTTCAACAAGCGCCGACCTAGCAGGAGCGCTAGATTGGCGGGCTCGGTCATGCCCAAAGACGCGATCAAAGGGTGGCCGTTTTCATCCGTTTTACCGATGATGCGGGGCCGGTTGCTTTGCGGCCAGTTATAGGCGAGTTCCTTGATCTGAGTTTCAACAAACGCAAGTCGCTCTTCGACCACGACGATTTCCTTGAGCCCGCGGGCGAAAGCGCGCATGCCGTCCGGCTCGATGGGCCAGATCAGGCCGAGTTTGTAGACCGAAATTCCGACCTCAAACGCCACCGATTCGGTGACGCCGAGCGCGTCCAACGCCTGGCGCACATCCCGGTAGGCCTTGCCGGCGGCAACGATGCCGATACGCCGGCCGGGTGCGTCCATGACAATCTCATCGAATCGGTTGGCTTTAGCGAACGCCAAGGCCGCCGGCAACTTGATCTCTTGCAGCCGTCGATCCTGGCTCCAGCGGTCGTCGGGCCAGCGTTGGATCACTTCCCCGGCATCGTAGTCCGGCGTATCGGGCAGGATAATTTGCCCCACATTGTCGTCCAAGGTGATGGAGCGGGTGCTCTCCACCACGTCGGAAACCAGCTTGAACCCGGCCCATAGCCCCGCATAACGGGACAGGCCATAGGCTTTAAGACCCAGATCCAGCATGTCGGCAATATCGGCGGGATAGATGACCGGCATCATGGCTGATTGAAACGCCTGCTCACAGCCATTGGCGATGGTCGATGACGATGCGCCGGGATCATCACCGGAAACAGCAAGGACGCCGCCATGGCGGGACGTGCCGGCGAAGTTGGCGTGGCGGATAGCGTCGCCGGAGCGATCGAGCCCCGGATTTTTGCCATACCACATGCCGAAAACCCCATCCACACGGGCCGGACCAAAGATATCGGTCTGCTGCGAGCCCCAGACAGCGGTGGCCGCCAAATCCTCGTTGAGGCCCGGCTCGAACTTGATATTTGCCTGGGCCAGATGTTCGCCGGCGCCCCAGAGCGCCATATCAACACCGCCAAGGGGCGAGCCGCGATAGCCCGACACAAATCCGCCGGTATTCAGCCCGGCAAGCTGGTCGCGGCGGCTTTGTTCCAGCAACAGCCGCACCAAAGCCTGGCTGCCCGAAAGGAACAAGCGCCCATCAGGGCGGCTGTATTTGTCGTCGAGGTTATAGCTATCCATGGGGTCATTTGCCGGTGCCATGGGCGAAATTGCAATACCACCGGCGTTTGACGGGATTTGGCCGCACCGGTTATGATCCATGAGCGACCGCAAAAATTACAGTATCAATTCCACAGAGGAGGATCCCATGATTTCCAAATTTATCGGTTTAAGCGCCGTTGCCGCCGTTGCTGGCAGCATCGCGTTTGGTGCACCCACACCAGCATTAGCGGCGGCGACCAAATTAACGCTCGTCTATCCGTTCCCGGACTTTTTGGTCTACACCAAGAACTGCAAAGCGCTGGCCGCCAAAATCAACGCACGCGGCAAGGGCGTTGTCGAGATCGAAGTATTGCCTTTCAACTCCATCAAAATGTTCCAGCAGCCACCAGCCGCCTCCAAGGGCCGGGTTGATCTGGTTTGCACGCCGGCGGCGTTCTACGCCCGCGCCATACCGGAAAACGAAGCCGTTTCCACCGCCTCCTCGATCCCGGAACAAGTCCGGGCAAACGGCGGCACGAAAATGATCGATGAGTTGCAGCAAAAACATTTCAACGTGAAATATCTTGGCTGGACCTCGGGCGGAGACCGTTTCCGCATCTATATGAAGAATGCGCCGAAATTCAACGCCGTCGGCCTCCCGGATTTTTCCGGCGTGAAAATGCGCGATAACCCCATCTACGGCGCCTTCTTGAAAGCCTTGAACGCCTCCACGCACCCGCTGCCATCCTCGGCCGTATTTGGCGCCTTGGAAAAAGGCGTTGTCGAGGCCAGCGCCTGGGCGACCAACGGTCTCAAGGGCCTGAAATGGGATAAATTCCTGCGCCATGCGGTTGATGCGGATTTTTACCGGACTGATCTCGGATGGATCATGAATTTGGACAAGTGGAATGGCCTTAGCGCCAAGGCAAAAGGCATCATTCAGAATAGCGTGATCGAACAGGAGGTAATAAACGCCGCCCAATTATCGGCGATGGCAGTCAAAGAAAAAGCAACTTTGATCAAGGAAGGTATGAAATTTCATGCGGTTCCCGCCAAAGACAAGTATCTCAAAATGGCAGTGGATTCCGCCTATGAGCGTATGATTGCGCGCCTCAAAAAAGCCGGGCGTCCAACCGCCCATGTGGCCAAGTTGCGCGCCGCCTTTCAGCAATAACCGGCGCGGGTTTTTCGGAGATTTGGCGGCGGCGGGCTATCTGAGTCCCGCCGCCGCCGGTTTCGCCAATCATGCTGCAAATTTTAAAAAAAATCGACGAGGCCTGGGCTGGCCTATTGTGGCTGGGTATGGCGATCGCCTCTGTCTATATCGGGCTGATCATGGTGTCGATTATTTATATCACTACCTTCCGTTTTTTTGGCGCCCCCTATAACGTCTACACCACCAGCTTCATCGAATATGGCTTTGTCTATCTCATGTTCCTGGGCTCGCCCTGGATGGTCCGCAATCGGGCGCATGTATTTATCGAAATGCTGACCGCCGCAGTTTCGCCCAGAATACGCGATATCCTATCGCGCTTTATCGCCCTCGCCGCTGCCGCAGTCTGCCTGCTATGGGCGTGGTACACCTGGGTCATATTTCTAGAGCAATTCGACGACACCATGCGGTTTGATGAATTGCGGGCCCAGCTTGATATCCGCCTTTGGGTTTCGACCATTGCCTTTCCGATCGGTTTTGCCGCCATGGGAATCGAGTTCGCGCGCTTCATATTCACAGCCGAAACCATGCATGTGGGGCTGGCTGGCGTCGCCAACGAGCGGGTCGAGTTGGAGGAAACCAAGCGCGACCTGTTGGGCGATTTCTGATGGCACATTTCTAATGGAGTGGTATTGGATTCTGGCAGCCCTCCTCGGCTCGACGTTGGCATTGATGTTCATCGGCGTGCCGGTCGGCATCGCCTTTATCCTGGTAAATACGGTTGCGGCATTCATTTTGTTTGGCCGCTTCTCCGGCTTCGATGCCAACATGTTCGCAGGCATCAATCAGTTAACCGACAACGCCTTCGCCAATATGGCCATCTTCGCCATCGTACCCATCCCCATGTTCCTTTTAATGGGCGAGTTATTTTTTCACACCGGCCTCGCCGGGCGCATGTTCAATGCGGTGGAAAACCTGATGGGCCGGGCGCCGGCACGGCTATCATACGTCACCGTCGCCGGCGGCACAGCGTTCGCAACATTGTCTGGCTCATCCATGGGATCGACGGCGCTTCTGGGCACGCTGATGGTTCCCGAAATGACCGCCCGCGGCTACAAGAAAAGCATGTCCATCGGGCCAATTTTGGGCACCGGCGGGCTGGCCATGCTGATCCCGCCGTCGGCACTCGCGGTACTTCTTGGCACCCTCGCCGAGCTTGATATCGCCAAATTACTGATCGCCGGCATCGTGCCCGGATTAATACTCGCGCTCATGTACACAATATTGATTTACGTGCACACGCTCATCGATCCGGATGCGGCGCCGGTCTACGATGTGCAATGGATAAGCTGGCCGCAACGCGCCAAAATGTTCTTTACCGACGTGGTGCCGATGGTCTCGGTCATAATCATGGTCATATTGCTGATTATGTTCGGCATCGCGACGCCGTCCGAATCGGCGGCCTATGGATCGCTGGGCGTTATTCTGTTGTCGATTATCTATCTGTTTGTGGTACCGCTTTTGATGGGCGATACGGAGCGCGTGCGTGCCTTCTGGTCGGAATTCAGGGTGGCTTTGTGGAAATCCATGTGGGGCGCCAGTCGGGTGACCATCATTGCGCTGATGATCCTGTTCGGCTCCAGCCTGTTTTCCAACGTGCTGGCGGCATCCGGGGCTAGCGTCGCGCTGATCGAATGGGTAACCAGCTTCGACGTCTCCGGGCTTGTGATGCTACTCATCATGTTCGGTATTTTGCTTTTACTCGGCATGTTCATGGACCAGTTGGCGATGATGCTGCTGACAGTACCTATCTTCTTTCCGATCATGGCCGGCATCGATTTCGGCATGGGGCCGGAGCGCCAAGTGATCTGGTTCGCGGTCATCATGTTGCTGGCGATGGAGATCAGCTTCACCACGCCGCCGTTCGGGTTGCTGCTGTTCGTGATGCAGGGTGTGGCGCCGCCGGGCACCAAATTCTCCGAGATTTGCCTCGCCGCCATTCCCTACATGGCCTGCGCCATGCTTTTAGTGGCGCTGATCCTGGCTTTCCCACCGCTCGTTACCTGGCTACCATTTTTGACCGGATGATGGTCGTTATCGCCCACCTGCCGTACCGGCAAGCAATCTGCCGAATCCCTCGATAGGCTGCGTGATATTTAGCAGCCGCAGAACCTCCCAAAGTGTTGCTGTATTGCTGGTTATCACGGGTTTGCCGAGATCCCGTTCTAATTCCTCGGCAAAATCGATAGATGCGAAATCAGTGCAGGAAACAAATAGACCATCCGCCAGATCGTGCATGGCGGCGGCGCAAAACTTCCGGGCCGCAACATGGTCAAGACTATGTAATTCCTCGCCGCGGGTGAATTGCAGCCCCTGGATATTGGCGACTTGAATGCCACGGGCTTCTATATAGGCGCGCTCGATTTCATTGACTTCGTCGATATAGGGCGTCGCCACCGATACAGTCTCGATATCAAGCGCTTGCATGGCCGCGATTGCGGCGGAGGCGGTTGTCGTTACCGGCAAGTTGGTCGCCTTGTGGAGGCGGCCAGCGAGCTCTTCATCCCAATCAACACCGTCGATCAGACTGCCTGTTGTGCAGCAATAGGCAATAACGTCCACGTCGGCATGCCGCAGCAGTTCGCCCGCCTGCTCCGTTAGATTGGCCATGGCGCGCAGATCATCGGGCACTCCCCGCTCCAACCTCAAGCGCGTCGCGTAGACGGCGACGCCCTCCGGCGTCATGCGGTTGAACTCGGGCTCCAATGTGTTGTTGAGCGAGGGTACGATCACACCGATTTTGCCACGCACGCCGTACATGCCTAATCCCCTTTATCTCGATCTGGCTGCTTGTCTGTCACCAGGCCTGCCCGCCGGTCGGCATCCATCTCGGCCGGATCGCGGTCTTCTGCTGGCCCGAAACCACCTCCGCCGGGTAACTCGAAGCACAGACGATCGTTGGGACCGACCAGCTGGAAGCCTTTCGGCTCCAACGGCTTGCCCGACTTCAGATAAAGATTGCCCACGGCGCCGTTGCCGCCGCCTTCCCGGCCCCTGGCCGCCACGGTGGTACGGTCAAACATCGCGAACAAACCGCAAGGCCTACCCTCGATAGTGCTAAGCTCGATGCTTTGCCCAAAACCGCCACGATAATGGCCACGGCCCGCCGAATTCGGCCGGAACTCCTTTTTCCAAACAACAATGGGGGCGTTGTTTTCCACAACTTCGATGGGCATGGCACGGACGCCGCTCGGAAAAGCGGTGCCCGACAGTCCATCCCGATGCGGCCGAGCGCCGGTGCCACCAGCATTGAAAAACAGAACCTCGTAACGGTCCTTGGCCCAATTGCCACCGTCTTGGAAATTGCCATCGATTTCCGGTCCGCCGCGTAACTGGATGCCCCAAAGGCAGGCGGCACCTTCGGCCGGCACGCGTTCGGGCACGATCTGCGCCAGGCAACCCATAACGACTTCAGGCAGGAATTGCCCAATGATGTGGCGCGCGCAAACCGGCCAGGGCCGTTCTACATTTAGGATGGATCCGACCGGCGCATGAACCTTGATTGGCGCCAACGAGCCTGCATTGTTGGGAATCTGCGGCCCGACGATGCAGCGGGCACCAAAACTGGCATAGGCGTTGGTATAATTATAGACGAGGTTGACGCCGCGTGTGCTGGCGGTACTCGAGCCGGTAAAATCGAGCCGTAATTCGCCGTCGCTGATCTCCAACTCACAGACAATATCAACGGGTGTACCGTAGCAATCGAGCGTGATGGAATTGCGCGCCGTCCCCTCCGGCAACTTGCGGATTTCCTCCACCATGGAGGCTTGGGAGCGAGCGATAATCTCGTCGCCGATTTGGACAAGCCCGGTCAATCCCAGCTTGTCCAGAGCGGCAAGGAGCGTATCTGTACTGGCCTCGTTAGCAGCGACATAAGAGAGAATGTCGGCTTCCACCTCTTTCGGGGTCCGCACATTGGCGCGGATGATTTTCATCAAAACATCATTGACCCGGCCGCTTTCCACAAGTTTCAGCACGGGTATTGCAAGCCCCTCTTCGAACACCGATGCCGCGTCCGGTCCCTGTCCGCGTCCGCCGATATCCAGCTGATGGCATGTGCAGGCGAAAAAACCTATCAATACGCCCTCCCGGAATACCGGTGAGGCTATGGTGATGTCATGCAGATGCCCGGACGCCAGCCAGGGATCGTTGGTAATCAGATGGTCGCCCGGCGACAATTGATCGACGGGAATTTCTTCGAGCATTAACGGCACCGCGGCGGCAGTCGAATTGACGTGTCCCGGAGTGCCGGTTTGGGCCTGAGCGAGCATGCGGCCCTGACTATCGAACAGGGCGGCGGAAAGATCACTTGAATCCCGAACCACCGGGCTAAAAGCGGTCCGCATCAGCGTGCGCGCCTGCTCCTCAACGATGGAGATCAGGTTGCTCCATATGACTTGAAAGCGAATTACCTCGGCGGGATCGGCCATTTGATTACCCTCCGCCCGCTACGGTCTGCCGGGTCATTATGATATGACCTCCTTTTCCGCAATGAGCCGTGTAGTTTTCCGGAACACATATGGTCGTGCCGTCATCCTTGATCAAACCGGGGCCGGCAAAAGATTGCCCGCCAGCCATTCTCTGACGGCTCAACATAGGAACCTCGACGAATTTACCGGCGTTCAAATCAAACAGCGCCGCCTTGACCGGCAATTCCCTGGTGTCTGCCGCCAGGATATTTTTGGCCGGTAAGGCATCGCCTACGGACGAGGCCCGCAATCCCAATCCCACACATTCAACGGCAATCCCTTCCAACGGTCGGGTATAGACGGCTGTGTAATTTTTTAGGAACAGATCCAAAAATAGCGCGCCGTCTTCAGGTTTGATCGCACGGGCATCAATGGCGATGGTCAGACTGTGCCCCTGGCCGCGATAGCGCATGGAGACGCTGCGGCTTTCTTCAATCTCCGCATCGGGCGCTGCGGCGGTTACGACCGATCTGGCTTCCGCCGAAATTTGCGCGAATTCCCGGTTAAACAGCGCCGCGTCGAATTCCGCCAGTGGCATTTTGATAGACCGGGATATTTCGAAAACGGCGTGAGATTGCAGAAATCCAACCGCCGAGCCAATACCGGCGGCTTCCGGAATAATTATTTTCTCGATGTTCAACTTGGCCGCGACATTGGCGGCATGAAGGGGGGCTGATCCACCGAACGCAATCATGGTCCGCTGGCGGAGATCCACGCCCTTCTCCCTAGCATGCTCCCGTGCGGCGGCGGCCATTTGTTCTTCGACAATTTCCGAAATCGCCATGGCTCCGGCCACGTCTTCCAACCCCAATTTATCGCCGATCTGTTCGCCTATCGCGCGGCGTGCCTGCTCCTTGGAAATAGCAATACCAGAGCCGAGGAAATCTTCAGGCGCCAGACGGCCCAACAATAAATCGGCGTCGGTGACCGTTGCCTGTCCGCCGCCGCGGGCGTAACAGGCGGGGCCCGGTGTGGCGCCGGCGCTTTCCGGGCCGACATGCAGCCGCGACATTGAATCGATGTGGGCGATGGATCCGCCGCCCGATCCAATTTCCACCAGGTCGATGACCGGAATGCGGGCGGGCAGTCCGCTGCCTTGCCGATGCATATGTTCTCTTGCCATTTCAAAGGAGTCGCTCCGGCGCGGCACGCCCTGGTCGATAAGGCAGACCTTGGCCGTTGTGCCGCCCATGTCAAAGGCCAGGATTTCCTCTTCCCCCAGATCGCGGGCGATGTCGCCGGCGAAAACGGCGCCGCCAGCCGGGCCCGATTCCACCAGCCGTATCGGAAACGCGATGGCCGTATCGAGTTTGCAAAGGCCGCCATTGGAAAGGAACATAAAAATCGGCGCGGTTAACCCAAGCGCGCGAACACCCGTTTCCAGCCGGTTCAGATAAGCCGCCATAATCGGCTGCACATAGGCATTTGCGGCGGTCGTGGAGAAGCGCGCGTATTCCCCTATTTCCGGACTGACTTCGCTAGACAGGCAGATAGAAAGCGATGGCAGCAGCTTTTTGAGCCGCTCCCGTGCCCAATTTTCGTGGGCGGCATTGACATGGGCGTGCAGGAAACAGACGGCGACGCTTTCGATTTTCTCGCCTACAAACTGAACCGCGATTTGCTCGAGCGCCTCTTCATTCAATGGCAATAAAACATCGCCCCGGGCCGACATACGCTCCTCTATTCCAAATCGCCACCATCTGGGTACCAGAGGTTCCGGTTTTACGATATTGACATCGTACTGATCGAAACGGCTCTCATCGCCGAGAGCCAGCACATCACGAAATCCTGCAGTGGTCAAAAGTGCGGTACGCGCGCCGGCCCGGGCGATGATGGCGTTGGTGGCCAGTGTTGTGCCATGAACAATGCTTTCGACTTGATCCGGAGCAATGCTGTTTTCCGCGAGCAGCCGGCCAACGCCATCCAGAATCGCCTTTTCCGGATTATCTCCGGTAGTGGGCAGCTTGAGGGATTTTATTCCGCCAGGCATTGTCAGGGCAAAATCGGTAAACGTGCCTCCGACGTCGATGCCGATGCGGACAGCTGTGTCAGACATCATTTCAGTCCCCGGCATTGTCCCACGCGCCCCACAATTTAAAGATAGTCGGCCAGATCAATGTCGGATTCGTTCGGCACCGAATTGCGTTGAAACTCACCGGCCCGGCCATATGGATAAGTTGCATCCAATCCAAGCCGACCCCAATGATCTTTATGCTCGTCGCGGTAAAATCCGGGCCGGTCGGGTATAATCACCGTCCGCTTGTCCGCCCGCCCGCGGGTGGCGAAAGCCCATAGAACTTCATTGAAATCAAATATATTCACGTCTTCATCAACAACCGCACAGACCTTGTTGTAGTCCTCGTCGGCGTCGAAGGCAGCCATCAAAACTTCCCTCGCATGCCCCTCGTACAATTGCTTGATCTTGATGGTCGTATTCACAACCGATGGCGCGCATGAGACATCGATCACACCGGGAACGATGTTCAAGAGGTGCCGATAAGTTTTTGCCGCCGTCCGCGCTTCTAATAAAGATACGTCCTCGTTGGAACCGCAAAGCAAACTGTGAAAGATGGGCGACGGTCTCGTATAGGTGTGCAAAACTTCAAACACATGATTGTCCCCGATCTCAACATAGTGCCCCATGAATTCGCCAAACGGGCCCTCGGAACGGCGCTCCTCTGGCTGGATGCGGCCCTCGATAACAATCTCGGTCGAAGCCGGAATGAGGAGATCGCTGCTCAGTGCCCGATAGCGTTCTATCGGCGCCCCGTTGATGGCGCTGGCAAAGGCTAATTCACTCCAATCCCGGGGCATCCGCGCACCACCGGCCAAAAATAGCGAGGGTTCAACACCAATCAGCATGACGGCGTCGAGATAATCTCCCTTCTCCTCGGCGACCGCCTGGATGGAAAAAAGATCGTGCGTGGATCCTAAACGAATGCGCAATTCGTCATCACTTACATACATAGCCCGATGAAATGACAGATTTTCGATCCCGGTATCGGGATGTTTGGCCAGAAATAATGCAGAGGTGAAATAGGGACCGGCGTCTCTTTCGTGATAGGTAACGAGGGGCAAATCGCTAATGTTTACGTCAACCAGATCGGCTGGCCGGTCGATTATTTTCGTCTCGATTCCCAAACGTCCCGGCGTTTGTTCATGCAGATCGTTCCACCGTGGACAAAAGTCGTCAGGCCCCGTTCCTACAAACCGGCATAACCGTTGGCGATTGTTGTAGATATTGGTGGCAACTGGAAACCGAGAGCCCTTCACCGATTCGAACAATACAGTCTCGTTGGACCCGTTTTGCACGGCCTTGGTTACGGCGGCCAATTCGAACAAAGGATCTACTTCCCTCTTGACGCGAAGCAACTCTCCCGAAGCCTCCAACGCGTCGATTGTTTTCCTCATGCATTGTCTCTCATATCAAGGATTAAACCATAACCAGCAAAATAATCGTGGGGAATATAATCGATTTACCGCATGAGGGCGAGCAGTCGATTTGAGGGCCAGCGCTTGCAGATCGCCAAATCCCACATCCCGAATTTGAGATGGATTAGTTGAAATCGCCGGCGTTTGGACTATATGAGTTCAGTGCTCTGGAATCGAGCCGGTGCTCTTGGACATTGTTAATAAGAAGATTTAATCCCACGCCGGACAAAGACCGGGTTACGTGGAAGTTTTCGTATGTACGGAAAAGTGCCGCACGAACAAGAAGAGGATTACCCACAGAGGCAGTGAGGCGGTGAGAAGAAAACCGTTATATTCCGTTAGGAACCGTTAGGAATAGTAATGAAACGGTATGGTCGATTTCAGCAAAATATGTCGCAGGCTAGTGCCGCAATAGGCGTGGCATACCAGGGGTAGTGAGCAGGACTGGTGGCGCTCCGATCACAGACCGGTGCCAAGACGAACACCGGTCTGGCCGACCAGGCCCGGCCATCCCCAGACTGGCTGGGCAGGTTACAACCCCAGCACCATATCGCGGATGGTGACGATACCGCAGGATTTGCGGTTTGCATCGACAACCAGGGCACGGGACAGCTTGAAATTCACCAAAAGCCGGACCGCGTATTTAATATTCATCTCGCGCGGCAAAGTAAGCACCGGTTTGGTCACCACTTCGTAGACATTTACCCGATCCGGCGCCCGGCCCTTGCCGATTACCTCACGGGCGATGTCGGTAACGCCCAGCAGGCCAAACTCGTCGGCGTCGTCTCGCGGCTCGACGATCAGCGAGGAAACCCTTGTCTCGCGGATCATTTCAATGGCATCGGTAATCGTTGCGTGATGGTCGATGGTGTGCACCGACGCGGTCATCACATCGGCGACTTTGGTATAGGGAATATCATTCATTTCTCTTCCTCTTCCTCATGCAAGATGACATTGGTCTGGGTCTGTAGCCCGACCGCGTCCTCGGTGGAAATTTGCAAGGCGATGCCGGAGCCAGGCTCTTCGTCAAAGCGGCCCGCCTTGGCGATGGCTTCCAAAATTATTTGCGAGCGCTGCCTGGCCACCAGGAACAGGACCACATCCCGTTGCACCGCAAGATCGAGGCCAAAAAATGTCTTTTCCGGTTTCAACCCTTCGCCGCGGACGCTGGTGATTACCGTCGCGCCGGTGGCACCGGCTTCTCTGGCGGCATCCATGACGATGTCGGTCTTGTCTTCACTCACGAAGGCCATGATCAGTTTTAGGTTCATTGCCGTTCCTCCAATTCAGGATCGATATCTTTGTTCAAATTTTCGCCGGATGCATTTACCCGCACCCGGCGACGGACGAAATTGCCAATCGACGCATAGCCCATGACCGCCATGATTGGAAACAGGCTCGCAAAGGCGATCAGCCCGAACCCGTCGATCAGCGGCGAGCGCCCGGGAATGGTGCTGGCCAGCCCGAGGCCTAAGGCCGCGAGCACAGGTACGGTAACCGTCGAGGTAGTCACGCCGCCGGAATCATAAGCCAGCGGAATGATTTCCTTGGACGCCCAGAATGTCTGCAGCACAACCACCATATAGCCGATCATAATGTAATAGGGCAGCGGTGTGCCGGTTACGATGCGGAATGTGCCCAGCGACACGCCCACCGCTACGCCGATGGCGACCGCGATACGCAGGCCATTGGCCTTGATGGCGCCGCCGGAAATTTGCTCGGCCTTGATGGCGACGGCGATCAGGCTCGGCTCGGCAATGGTGGTGGCAAATCCAATGGCGGCGGCGAAGGCATAAACCCAGGCGTAATCCCACCAAAAAGGCTGGAAGCCGGCTTGAAACTTGTGGGCGTCGCCGTAGAGGAATTTGGGGTCGGTCAACTGGGCGGCCATGGTTTCGCCAACCGGAAACAAGGCCTGCTCCAAGCCAACCAGAAACAAGGTCAGGCCCGCCAATACATAGATAAAGCCAACCATCATGCGTCCAAGATTGGGAGGCGGCTTGCGGATAACAATGAATTGGAATGCCGCCAATATGGCAACGATGGGCGCCACATCCACCAAGGTTGAGAGCGTCGTGTTCAGGAGATGAAGGATTAGTTGCATCGCCGCTCCTTAGACCAAAATTCCGAAGAGCAGCACGAAAATCATCGGCGACAGACTGGCAAAAGCGATCAACCCGAAGCCATCGATGATCGGGTTGCGCCCACGGATAGCGCTGGCCAGCCCGACGCCAAGGGCGGTAACCAGAGGCACGGTGATGGTCGAGGTGGTAACGCCGCCGGAATCATAGGCAATGCCGACAATGTCTTCGGGCGCGAACTGGGTCAGCGCCATTACCACCAGATAGCCGCCGATGATCAGATACTGGATCGGCCAGCCCATCAAGATACGCAGCACGCCGACGACCAGCGCAAAGCCCACCGACAGGGCGACGGTCATACGCAGCTGGAAGGCATAGGATTGCATGGCATCCGTATCGGCGCCGATGACGCCGGCGGCGGACGCGATCTTGGCGGCCTCGCCGGTGACCGCGATCAAGGCTGGCTCGGCGACCGTGGTGCCAAAGCCGAGGCAAAAGGCAAAGGCAAACAAGGCGACCGGGCTGCCCTTGCGCGCCAAGGCGTCGGCCATGGCCTCGCCGATGGGAAACAAAGCCGTTTCCAGGCCTTGGATAAACAGCGCCAAGCCGATAACAACCAGAACAAATCCGATCAAGACATTGCCCAAGTCCGGGAACGGCTGGCGCACCACGGCGACTTGGAAAAAGGCAATGACGAGGACAATCGGCAGCAAATCGCGGAACGCACCCGCCAACATCCGGTAAAGGCCGCTAATTATGGAAATGACACACCTGTATTACGCTGCAAATTTTCATAGGCTCCGGTTACACCGATCACTTGGCAATTGATATAACGAGTGCACCGCCGAGGCATTGATTTAGGTCAAAATGCCAATCGTCAAATCTCACACGGCCCTCTTTGGCCACATCATACAGCTTGCTGGATTATGCGGGCAACCCTGCCCCAATACCCGCATTTATCATCTGACTTTCTGAGACTGGTATCGGCTGCTATTCTGTATTCACCAATCCCCCCAAGGAGACAAAAGCATGGATGGCGCCAACGTACCTGTCGGACTTATTCATCGCCCCGGCGAACGCTCGTTCACAGAGGAAGTGAAAAAGTTGCAGCTTGGCGACGGCGAAGTTTTTCACGGCGAAGCCATCCTGGCAGTGACCAAGGCGTTGCTGCAGGCGGGCGTCTCCTATGTGGGCGGCTATCCGGGCGCGCCCATGTCGCATCTGATCGACGTTTTGGCAGACGCATCGGAAGAAATCTTGGAGCCCCTCGGCATCCAATTCGAGCAATCGGCGTCCGAGGCCGGCGCAGCGGCACTGCTTTCGGCGTCGATCCATTATCCCTTGCGCGGCGCCGTCACCTGGAAGTCGGTGGTCGGCACCAACGTCGCTTCCGACGCCATCGCCAATCTGGCCTCCACCGGGGTGACCGGCGGCGCGCTGATGATCATCGGCGAAGATTATGGCGAGGGCTCCTCGATCATGCAGGAGCGCACCCATTCGTTCGCCATGAAATCTTCGCTGCCGCTGATCGATCCCCGTTACGACATGACCAAACTGGTCGAGCTGACCGAGCAAGCCTTCGAGATGTCGGAAGCGTCCCATCTGCCGGTGTTCATGACCTTGCGCATTCGCGCCTGCCACATGACCGGCTCGTTCATCGCCAAGGACAACAAGGTGCCGGAGTTTAATCTCAACAATCCGGTTCCCGAAGCCGCCTACGATGTCACTAAAATCGTGCTGCCACCGGCCAGCTATAACCACGAGCAGGACAAATTCGCCGAGCGCCTTCCCGCGGTGCAACGCTTCATTCGCGAGCACGGCATCAACGAGATATTCGCTGGCGATGGCGGGCGCTACGGCATCATCACCCAGGGCGGCGCCCACGGTATGGTGGCCCGGTCCTTGCGCCAGCTTGGCGCCGCCGACGGCTACGGCAATTCCGACGTACCGATGCTGGTACTCAACGTCATCCATCCGTTGGTCCCCGAAGAGATTGCAGAGTTTATGAGCGATAAGGACAGCGTCCTGGTGGTCGAAGAAGGCAATCCCAACCTGATCGAAACCCAGATCGCCCAGATCGCCCACAATAATCGCATCAATTGCCGGGTGCGCGGCAAGGACGTGCTGCCGATGGCCGGCGAATATGTCACCGATGTGGTTCGCGCCGGATTGGCTGACTATCTGGCCGCCGACGGCCCCGGCCAATTGCGCGCCGCCGCCGAGGCCAACGAAGCCGCCATAATGCGGGCCCGCGATACCGCCCGCGCCTGTTTAAGTGATGCCCTGCCCGAACCGATGCCGCCGCGCCCGCCGTCGTTCTGCACCGGCTGCCCGGAACGGCCGGTCTTCGCCGCCCTCAAACTTTTGATGGCCGAGCGCGGACCGATGCATCTGTCCATGGATATCGGCTGCAACCTGTTCGGCGCGCTGGCGCCGTTTCATGTGGGCAACACGGTGCTCGGCTACGGCCTTAGCCTGGCCAGCGGCGGCGCCGTCGGCCCGATCCTCGATCAGCCGATCGTTGCAGTCATGGGCGATGGCGGCTTTTGGCATAACGGGCTTACCACTGGCGCCATCAACGCCCAATGGAACAAGTACGATGCGGTCCTCATCATCCTCGATAACGGCTACGCGTCGGCCACTGGCCAGCACAAATTGCCATCGACGGGGATGACGCCGAAGGGCTTGGCGTCGAAAATCAGTATCGAAAGCAGCCTCAAGGGCCTCGGCGTTGACTGGATCGAGCGGGTCGATTCCTACAATCTTCCAGAAACTATCGGCGCGCTCAGGAAAGCCCTGGATGCGCGCGGACCGCGCCTGCGCGTTATCCTCTCCAACAACGAATGCATGCTGGCAGTGCAACGGCGCGAACGCACCATCAAGGCTAAGGCGTTGCAGGCGGGCAGCACCGTCACCAATGAGAAGTTCGGCGTCGATGCGGAGGTCTGCACCGGCGATCATTCCTGCATGCGGCTATCGGGCTGCCCGTCTTTGTCACTTAGCCCCAGCCCGGACCCGCTCAAGGAAACCCCCATCGCCCACGTGGAAGACACTTGTGTCGCCTGCGGCCATTGCGGCGAGGTGGTCCACGCCGCCGGGCTCTGTCCATCCTTTTACCGGGCCGAGGGGGTACGCAATCCCGGCTTTGGACGCCGGCTGGCATCATCAATCAACCAAGGCCTCCTCAATATGTTAGGTGCGTCATGAGTGCCGAGCGCCCCATCGGCGTATTGATCGGCGCCCTTGGTGGACAGGGCGGCGGCGTGCTCGCCGATTGGTTGACCGAGGCGGCGCGCATCTCGGGCTTTCCGGCGCAATCCACTTCGACCCCCGGCGTTGCCCAGCGCACGGGCGCCACCAGCTATTACTTCGAATTATTCCCCGAAAAGAACCCGACCCAGCCGCCTTTGTTCGCCCTCTTTCCGGCCGCCGATGACGTCGATCTGATGGCGGCGTTGGAGCCGACCGAAGCCGGGCGCGCCCTCGACCGGGGCTACGTGACCAAACGCACCACCGTCATTACGGCCACCGAGCGGCTCTATTCCACCGCCGAAAAAGTCGCCGCCGGCGACGGCACCATTGCCACCGGCCCGGTGCTGGATGCGCTGCAAGCGGCGTCGCAAAAATTGATGGCCCTGCCCATGCGCGCCCTTTCCGACGGCGCCGCCAATCAGGCCAACGCCATCCTGTTGGGGGCCATCGCGGCGTCCGGCATCTTGCCGATCCCCGCCGATGATTTCCGCGCCGCCATTACCGGCAAGGGCGTCGCTGTCGCCCCCAACCTGGCCGGCTTCGAAATCGGCATCGGTGCCACCGGCGGCGAAGAGGCGCCGGACGATGGGAAAACCTACAGCCCTGCCCCGGACGGTTTCGATGCCGATCTGGCCGCCTGGGATGAGGCTTTGCGCCCCTTGATCGGCCATTGCCTGGCGCGTCTGACCGATTATCAGGACGCCAATTATGCGCGCCTGTTCCTGACCCGCATGCAGACTATTTCTGGCACAGAATTGCGCGAAGAGACCGCGTCCCGTCTCGCCGCCTGGATGAGCTTCGAAGATGTAATCCGCGTTGCCCAACTGAAAACCCGGCCCGGCCGCCTGGCCCGCATCCGGAGCGAAATCGGCATCGATGCGGATGCACCGCTCAAACTCCAGGACTTCTTCAAGCCCGGCCACGAAGAGATCACCGGCTTCCTGCCGCCCTGGCTGGCAGCGATGATCCCCGGCGCCAAATCGAAGCGCCGCGCCGGTGAAGGCCTGACACTGCGCTGGCCGACCGGCAACGCTTTTGGCTACGCCGCTCTCAAATTTTTAGGCGCGCTCAAATTCCTGCGCCCGGGCGGCAATCAGTATGCCAACGAACAACGGGCGATCGAACAATGGCTGGGTGCCGTCACCAAGGCGGCGGACATTGACACCAGCCTCGCTGTGCAGACGGCGCGACTGGCCATTTGGGCGCGCGGCTACGGTGACGTACGCAGTGCCGGGCTTAAATCCCTCGCCGATCTGTTCATCAATTGGGACCAGCAATTGCAGGTGGATCTGGCTGGCCTCAAGGTATCGGTGGATCAATCCCTATTGCTCGCCCATGCCAATCCGGACGCGCCGGCACACTAGGCTGGCGGCTGTAGGAACTCGATCACGTTGCCGTCGGGATCGCGGGTATAGACGGCACGCCAGCCTTTGCGGGCGCCGGCTTCAGCCGTCAATGGCGGCGACACTGGCTCATAACCGCCGGCACGGATGGCGGCGATAACGGCGTCAATATCGGCCACCTCGAATGCCAGATGCACAAAGCCGGGATCGCAGGGACGCAACTCCGACGCCCGCCGCTCGCCGGGAATATGATATTGCAACAACTCGATCTGATGGCCGGGGGCCTCCACGTTGGCAACCTCCAACTCGGCGCCGGGAACACCGGTGAGGGTTTCGAAAAATTCGCCCTTGAGGCGGCGCTTTTCGGTCACCTCGAAGCCGAACACATCCCGCCAGAAGGCCAGCGACGCATCGATGTTGGAGACCGTGATGCCGGTATGATCGATCTTGTTGGTTTGGAATTTTGCCATGCCACGCTCCTCAGTCCTCATCCAGTTCGACGACGCAGATCACATCGCCGACCGCCGCCACCTCGCCTTCCGGCACGCGGATTTCCGACAGCGTGCCGGCCTGGGTCGCCTCCACCTCTTGCGTCACTTTTTCGGTCTCGATCTCATAAATGGCCTCACCTGTCTCGAACCGCTCGCCGAGGGCCTTGTGCCATTTGACGATGGTGGCGTCTTCCATGTTCATGCCGATACGCACCAGCTTAAGGTTCAACTTCATGCGATTACGTCCCTGACTGCGGCGGCGATAGTTTCCGGGTTGGGCAGCAGATCAGCCTCGGCGGCCGGTGCATAGGGCATGGCAGTATTGGCCACCGTCACCCGGCGCACCGGCGCCTTTAAATGTGCGAAGCCCTTGTCGGCCACCAATGCGGCGATATAGCTGGCGGCGCCGCAACGGTCGCGGGCCTCATCGACCACCACCAGCCGCCCAGTCTTGGCCACCGATTTTATGATCGCGTCTTCGTCCAATGGCACCAAGGTGCGGCAATCGATGACGTCAACTTGGGTGCCGGCTTCGGCCAACGCCTCGGCAGCTTCAAGCGAATGGCGCACCATTGCGCCGACGGTGACGATGGTGGCGGCATTTCCCTCGGCGCGTACCGATGCGGCGCCGAAAGGAATTTCATAATCGCCTTCCGGCACCTCGCCGATCTCGCCGCCGCGACCGCCGGGCACCATAAAGAAAGCCGGATCGTCAGAGCGGATGGCGGTCTTCAAAAGCCCCTTTGCATCGCCGGCGTTGCACGGCACCGCCACGTTGAGCCCACCCAAATTCATCAACAAGGAATAGGGTGTGTCCGAATGCTGTGCCGCCAATGCGCGGCCGCCGCCATAACCGCACATGACGGTGATCGGCAGGGTTATCTGGCCGCCGGTCATCAGCCGCAATTTCGACATCTGGTTGGCGATAGCGTCGAACCCGGTATAGATAAAATTGGCCATCATCATATGCAGGATCACCCGGTAGCCGCTGGCCGCGGCGCCCACCGCCATGCCGGTCAATGTCGCCTCGCAGATCGGCGTGTTGCGGATGCGGTCCGGGCCGAATTCGTCCAGCAGGCCGATGGTGTCACCAGTCATGGACACTTCCACGTCCTCGCCAAACAGAATAATCTTTGGATCGCGGCGCATTTCTTCGGCAAGGCCGTCATTGACGGCGTTGGTCAGTCGTTGCTTGGCCATCAGCCTGCCCCCCCTTCCGCGAACATGAGACTGGGCGCCAGACCGGGCCCCGCTGGCGTGCCCGCCTCGGCAAAAGCGGCGGCCTCTTCGACTTCTGCATCGGTGCGTGCGTTCACATCGGCGATGTCACTATCGCTGGCGATACCGGCCTCGATCATGTGCGCAGCTAGGCGCGGTATGGAATCCCGGCCGCGCCATTCCTCGATCTCCGCCTCGTCCCGGTAGGGACGGCTGAGCATGTGCTTTTCCATCTCGAAATGGCCGTGGATGCGATAGGTCTTGGCCTCGATAAAGGCGGGGCCGTTACCGCTGCGGGCATGGGCAATAGCGTCCGCCGCCGCCGTCCAGACGGCCACCGCGTCATTGCCGTCCACCACGTTCACATGCATCGGAAAAGCCCGCGCCCTATCGGCGATCTCACCGGAGGTGACTGTGGCCGAAGGCGAAAATTCTGAAAAACCGTTATGCTCGCAAATGAACACCATCGGAAGCTTCCAAAGCGAGGTGACGTTGAGGGTCTCCATCAAGACCCCTTGGTTGGAAGCGCCATCGCCGAAAAAGCAGACCGCCACATGGCCGTCCCCGTCCAGTTGGGCTGCGAAGGCGGCGCCGGCCGTGATCGCCAGCCCGGCGCCGACAATACCGTTGGCGCCGATGATGCCCTTGGAGATATCAGCCACATGCATGGAGCCGCCCATGCCTTTGCAGATGCCGTTCTCGCGGCCATACACCTCGGCCATCATCGATTTAGGATCGCCGCCCTTGGCCAGAAAATGACCATGGCCCCGGTGCGTGCTGGCGATCTTGTCGGCGTCGGTGAGGTTCGCACAGACGCCAGCGGCGACCGCTTCCTGACCGATATACAGATGCACCCCGCCGGGCAATTTGCCCGCATGGAAATCGGCGCTGAGCCGTTCCTCCATCTTGCGGATCAAGACCATGCGCGCATATATGGCGCGAATTTCGTCCGGGCTCGGCCCATTGTTGCTCATTGCGGCTTGCCTCCCCTTATTAATTTCAACCCCTCACGGGGCGCCAAAGCATCCAACCGGGTGCGCCGAAGCGAAAGCAACCGGAAGGCGGATTTATTGAAATGATGCGACATATTTTTGCGTAATTATCTGGTATGGAAAAGTATGGATTGGTGTGGATTGATAGTGGTGTTTCTTATTCAAGCGGCATTTATTGGCGGATCCGTGCATCCTTAATAGTTTGCTGGAATAAGGGAGATATAGCCTGTTTCGAAACGGGCGCAAGTGTGGCCAAAAGGCCATACATTTCCGGAGATACCCTTAGCCGAGCCGCCTGATCAATTTCGCGCCTGCGCCGGTCCGGCGTTTTTCCAGACCACCTGTTTTGCGCGCCCAAATATCTTGCAAGGCACGCCTTGTGATCTTTTTAGGCAGCCAAAAACAGCCAAATCCACACCCTTCTGGAAATCCCCACAATTTCTACCAGGCCTGCAAAGGGAATACCCGTATGATTTTCCATCGATCGACACCGCAAAAAAACGGGGATCCTCAAATTGCATATAACGCTCATAATGTTGCTTAACGCTGGGCGCAAGCCGGATCGGACCCGATCCATAATGGGTGGAAACCGCGACACATCCGGCCAAGCCGGATAGGACCAATACCGGCAACAATCTTTTGATCGGTAAATTCATTTTCGGATACTTCGCAGCCGAACTGCGGCGAAAAATTACTTCGCCGAGGCGCCGCTAAACCGCCACACCACGTTCTTGCCATTGGCGTAAAGCTTGCACGGCTGGCCGTATGCTTCTTCGCAGCCATCGACCGCATTACGTGCGCCGTTATCGGGCAGGCACTGAACATCCTCGCAATACCGGTAATATCCAATCTTACCGTCCAAGGTTACTGCAAAGGCTATGGGCTCGCCGCGGGTCAAATACTGGTTGTACATGGCGCGCGCCCGGGGAGAAAGCTCAAGCGGCCCGGACCCATAATATTTTTCCGCCAAGTTGCAACCTGCGAGCAACAAGATCGCTACCATTATAAACCCATGCGAAATTTTCATCATTTATTCTCCTGCCAATAGCGTGTGCAATTTTAGCCTTACTTGCTGCCGTAAGCATACAATTTAATACTTTTAGTGGTAGCGCTCTCTCGACCGCCCCTTTAACAGTATGCTCCAGACCACCGAACGATTCCGCCGGGAACTGGGTCAACTAACGGGTCATGGCCCGATACACCGCCCCGGGGTAGGCGCACCCGGCCCGGTTCCGGCCAACCCCGATTGACATGGGTCAAAGACCGGAACCCGTTAGCCGTTACGATGATCGCCATTGAAACCGGATGGAAGGCCGTTTTATGGGCGACAGACAATCGGCGGCGTTACCGCGCCTGTTCGAAGAAACCGAATTTCATGGCTTTAAGCTCGCCAACCGCGTCAAATACGGCGCCTGCTGCGTTTCCAACTTTAACGAGACCGACGGCACCATCACGCCAAGGGAATTGGCGCGCACCAAGGTAATCTCGGAAACCGGCTGCGGCATCATCACCAATCAGGGCGCCTATCCCGACCCCTTGGGCGAGGGCAAGGCCTATTATTCGCAAATCGCCTTGTACGATGACAAATTCCTGCCCCAATTCGAAACCATCGCCGGCTATATCCACGACAACGGCGCAATCGCCATCCAGCAGATATTACACGCCGGGCGCTATGGCGGCATCGATCTCGGCTATTGCGTGCAGCCTTCGGCGGTGCCGCAGACCCTGCCCCATTTCCGTCCGCCCCGGGAAATGACCAAGGCCCAAATCCGGGAATGCATCAAACAACATGCCGATGCCGCCCGGCGCGCCATCAAGGCCGGCTTCGACGGCGTCGAGTTGACCAGCTTCATGGGCTACTTACTGGCCAATTTCCTGTCCCGGTTTACCAATCAGCGGACCGACGAATATGGCGGCTCGACCCAAAACCGCGCCCGTTTCATGCGCGAGTTATTGCTCGAAACCAAAGAGGCCATTGGTGATGCGCATCCGCTGGTCGTGCGCCTCAACGGAGCCGAGCTGATGGACCAATGGGGCGGCAATACCGAAGACGAATGTTTCGAAGGCATTGCCATTGCCGCCGAGGCCGGCATGGATATGCTTAGTATCACTGTCGGCTGGCAGGAAGCGCCGGAAAGCTCCATCGGCCGGGATGTTGCCCCCGGCCACTGGAATCCCCTGGCGCGCCGGGCCAAGGAATTACTGCCCGACATGCCGGTGGCGTTCGGCGTGCGCCTGCCCGACCCGGTCATGGCGGAGGCTTGCATCGCCGCCGGCGAATTCGATTTTTGGGAGGTCTGCCGCCCGCTGCTTGCCGATCCGCAATTGGTCCACAAAGCGCGCGAACGGCGCCTGCACGAGGTCAAGGTCTGCGTCGGCTCTCTCAACTGCCTGTCGCGCATGTTTCGCGATCTTCCCTATAGCTGCACCATCAATCCGGCGCTTGGCCACGAGGTCGAGCCGGAATACGCCATCACCCCGGCGGCCGTGCACAAGCGCATTATGGTAATCGGCGCCGGGCCAGCCGGTATGGAGGCCGCCATTGCTGCCAGCCAGCGCGGCCACACTGTCACCATGTTCGAGAAATCCAGTGTTATCGGCGGCGCTCTTCGTGGCTATGCCGCCAATGATCTGGCGCATCCCGAGGACCTCAATAAAATCGTCTCCTATTACGAAGCGATGGTCGAAAAATATGGAATCGAAGTGCGTTTTGAAATCGAACCGACGCCCAAAATGATGCGCGGCATGGTGCACGAGTTTGACGTTGTTATCCTGGCAACCGGCGCCAAGGTGGATTGGGATGCGCTGCCAATCGACGCCGGCGTAACCGTGCTTGATGCCTTTGCCGTGGCCAGCGGAGAAGCGCAAGTCAGCGGGCGCACCGTGATCCTGGGCGGTGGCAAGATCGGGCTGACGCTGGCCGAATCCTTATCCGAAGGCGGCCACGAAGTGGTGCTGATCGACGAAAACCGGCGCCTTGGGTTCGATGTCGCACCGACCTGGAAGTGGCGGCACACATCCTGGATCAAGGCGCTTGGCATCGAAGCCATCACCGGTGCCAAGCTAAATGCGATCACTACCGCCGGCGTTACCATCACCGATAGCGATGGCGCCGAGCGGACCATCGAAGCCGATACCGTTATTGCCGCCGCGCCGGTGCGGCCCAATCAGGCTTTGTTCCTGGATTTCCAATGGATGGTGGATGAATTGCATGGCGCCGGCGATGCCCTGGTGGCCGGCGATCTTACCCAGGCTATCCAATCCGGCTATCGCCTTGGCTGCCGGATCTAGGGCTGGGCTGCGGCATGGACCAAATTCTTGACAGCACAGCCGGCCTGTTCGCCGATACCGAGGGATGGGCGGCCATGCTGAGGCGTTGCGGCAAGGTGTTTTCCGCAATCGAGCCCGGTGGGCGCATCGGCGTCATCGCCGCTGGCAGCCTGGCCGGCGCCCTAGCCAGGTATGACGGCGATATCATGGTCTGGGCCATCAAGGAGGACGGATTGGAGGTGGCGTACCGGCCTTACGTTGCTGGAGAGCAGATGGCCGATATCCTGTTCGTAGTCGACGACCAGGTTCTTGGCGGACTACACAACGCTTCAGAGGAAAATTTGTCCGGGCGGCTTTCGGCGCGCAGCAAGGGCGGCAAAATGATGCTTTATTTCCTGATCGGCCGCGACGATCTGGAAGATGCCGGCTATTTTGAATTCCTGGAAACCGTCGGGCTTTCATTTTTAGGGCCTTGCCGATGAAATGGAATCCTGGCCGATGATCTTCGCCAACCCCGCCGGCGCGCCCGAACTGGCTTGCGATGAATGCGGCTGCCGCTGGTTCGACCGCATGGCGGGTGCCTGCTACGAATGCGGTGCCGAAGTACCGAAATCAGAAATTCAGGCTTTCGAAGCGGCCCTCGCCACTTATTACGAGAAAACCGGCAATCGCCCTTGATAACCACGCGGCCAGGCGCCGCGCGCCGGGATAAGAAAATTACCTCAGACAATATGCTCCGGCCCGTCGAGCGATTCCGCCAAATACCGGTTTGACCATTTGGTGGTGGCGCGGTCGATGGAGACGCCGTCTACCTGGATGTCGTCCACATTCTCGTTGAAGAAACAGACCAGGCCCATGATCTTTGGACATTCGGCGATGGGATCGGCATAGCTCCAAACGATATTGTCGAAGGTCTCGCCGCCCACTTTCGCCGACCAATAACTGGCGATGCCCTTGTAGGGGCAGCGGCTGGAATGATCGTTGGCGGTCAGGACATCAAAATTCACATCTTCGGCGGGCATGTAGTAGCGCACCGGCATGCCGGTCTCGAACAGGAAGTGGGCGCGGTCGGTATTGGCCACCTCTTGGCCGCCCAAGGTAACCACGACCCGCCGGCTGGATGGAATGGCGTCGATGCGTTTGTAGGGATCGCGCGGGTGGACGAAAATCTCTTCGTCTTCTTCGTACCAATGATCCATCTTGTTCCAATAGAAACCGAGATAATCCCTGATCGCGCGGGTCTCCTGATACGGATCGGTGTAGGACCAGACCGCGTTTTCGGCGGTCTTGCCGCCGGCGTTCAGGGTCCAATAGTTGGCATCGCCCTTGAACGGGCAAAAGGTGGTGAGCTCAGTGGCCGCCAACAAATCCATACGCACATCGGCTTGCGGAAAATAATAGACCGGCACATGGTTGGATTCCAGGAGCACGCGGCCATCCGTTGTATCGGCCAGCGTCTCGCCGCCAAATTCGACGCGAAGACGCCGGGAAGTCGGCTCGAACCCGACGCGGTAGTCAGGCGCCTTGGCAAAACCGGGAGAGGGTTTTCCGTTTTCCGTTGCATCCGGCATGAGATTTTTCCTCGTTTGTTTTAAGAAAATGTCAGGCGGCTCAGCGTTGCGATATCCGCCGGGCGACGCGGAAGCCGACATTGTCGCCCCGGCGTTCGCGTCGGAAGCTACCCCGGTTGGCGGCGCGCAAGGCAACGGGGCGGTCGTACCAGGAGCCGCCGCGCAGCACCCGGCGAGAACAATCGCCATCCCGCCAAGCGCGCCCGTTTACGGGGCGGCCAATATTGTTTCCGTGCCAGCAATCGGCGACCCATTCCCAGACATTGCCGTGCATGTCGTACAGCCCAAATCGATTGGCGGTGAAGCGGCCCACCGGCGCGGTCTGATTGCCATAGCCGTCGCTGCATTTGCGGTTGCCGTTGCCTGAGCCCGAAGAGCGGTCGCTGCCATTGGCGTAAGTGCAAAGCTGGCGGGTGCGGTTGCCGAAATGGTATTTGGTTTCGGTGCCGGCGCGGGCTGCATATTCCCAGACGCTTTCGGAAAGCAGCCGATAGCGCTTGCCGGTCCAGCGGCTGAGCCACTTCAAATAACCGACCACATCGTTCCAGGAAACATTGACCACCGGCCGGGCGCCCCGGCCCCAGCCCTGATCGGCGGGGCTGTAGCCGCCGCAACCGCCACCGTCGACGCAGGCGTCCCACTCAGCGAAGGTCACCTCAAACTTGCCCACCGCCATGGGCCGGCGCAGGTTCACCCGGTAGACCGGTTTTTCATCCGCCTCGCCCTTACCGGCAAGATCGCCCATCAGGAAATGGCCCTCGGGGATCACAACCATTTGCGGGCATTCGGGACAATCGCGGAAACTTTGCCCAGGCCGCAAATTGGCGCCGCCGACAGGCGATGCATCGGCAACTCGCTTAGGCGCCGCCGATAGGAGCGGCGCGAAGACATAGGCTGGCCCGCCTTCGAACTTGATACGGTACCAGTCGCGCCCGGCGACCTTGCCGGTGACCGCCACAGCTGCGCCGATGCCCAGATTGCCGAGCCGGGCTGAATCCACATCCGGCTTCCGGCGCACATTGGCGGAGCGGGTGACGGTCATTTCCTGATCCATGGCCAGAACGCGCCGGGCGGGCGGCGGCTGATCCGGTCTGACCTGATTGGAAGGGCCGAGCGTGGCCAGCCGGTTGCGCGCCAGATCGATGAAGGTGCCTTTGGGAAAGCGTTTGATATAGGCGGCGAAGTCGGCCGCCTCGCGGCTGTCCTTGATGGCGTTCCAAAAGGCCAGATCGAGGGCCGAATTGGCGGCGAGGCGGGGCGGCGGCGGCACCTGGCGCAAGGAAGCCAGCTTGAAGACAAAATCCCCTCGGTCATAGTCTTCGTCGGCCAGCTTGCCCGAGCGCGGCGTCTGGCGGGTGCGCGAAATATTGGTGTAGCGGTCGGTGATGAACAAGCCCAGCTCGCTCGCCGTCAAAAAGCCGTCGTCGTTGGCATCGGCGCGGGATTCGCCATTGATGGCGCGCAGGAATAATTTGCGGAACGTGCCGTCGTCGGAAACCGTCTGGCCGCGGTCGCCGGATGTGAGGAACTGGCGCACCGGGCGCGCGGTGGCGAGGGTAATGGCCGGCGGCGGCTTTGAGCGCTGGGAGTTAAACACGGTGCCGGCGAAGCAGGCGTCGAACACCGTATAGGCGTGCTTTGACTGGGCGAGGCGCACAAACTCGCCAAAGCGGCGTAAAGACAGAGACTTGAGCCGGAACTGGGTGGCGGCGGCGGCTGATTGGTCCGGATCGGGTGCGTCGGCGGGCACCAAAAAGCCCTCGTCCTCCAAGGTGTGACCATGGCCGGCGAACCAGACAAACAGACGCGCCGCCGGATCGGCACCCTTGACCACGTAAAACTCTTCGAGGGTGGCTTTCAATTCGTCGGATTTGAGGTTGGTGGCCAAGGTCACGTCGAAGCCGCGCTTTTTCAAGGCCGCCGCGATCAGTTCGGCGTCGCGCACCGCGTTGGAGAGGCGCGGCCAGCCTTTCGAATACTTGTTGATGCCGATCACCAAGGCGTGCGAGGCACCGTACAGATTGACCGTGCCCGCATCTGCAGCGCCGGCGCGCTCCGTTTCCTTGATCGTCACATTGAGGCCTCTGGATACAGCAGCCGCCGGAGACGCCAAGACGCCTAGCAGCATCGCGGCGCAAAACCCCTTCAGCAGTAACAATCGCAGCAATCCCATGACACCGGCCTCTGACTTCACCTGCTATACTATGCCGGGGCGAGGGCCGTTTTTGCAATGCCCACAAGGAAACCTAGTCGTCGGCGCAAAAAAATACCGGCCCCAAAAGGGGCCGGCAAGTCTAACAGGGAGTTCCGATTTGGCGGGTGGGCGGAGAGCCCAAGCGGGGGGGAGGAAGCGCATTCCCGCCAAATCTCAATTAGGAATATAGAGGAACTATGTTACTCGCGTATGTCGCGAATGTTGCCGAATTGTAAAGAAATGTATTCACAACTTACCGTCTCCGGCTGGCAATAAGGCGGCAATCGGTTAAGCTTGTGGCCATGAACGAGATCACCGAAAATTCGCGCGCCCCTGGCGATAACACCCCCATCGGCATCTATGTGATCACCGGCTTCCTGGGCAGCGGCAAGACAACGCTGCTGAACCATCTGGTCAGCGATCCGGCGATGGCCGACACCGCCGTCATCATCAACGAGTTTGGCGAGGTGGGCATCGACCACGCGCTGGTGGAAAAAGCCTTCGAGGACGCGCTGCTGTTAAGCAATGGCTGCCTCTGCTGCACCATCCGGGGTGATTTGCTTGATACGTTGGAGACCTTGTCGGTGCGCCGCGACATGGGCCGCATCCCAGCCTTCAAACGGGTGGTGATCGAAACCACCGGCCTCGCCGATCCGGCGCCCATCGTCGAAAGTCTGAGCGACGACATGGTGGCGGCCAGGGGCTTTGCCTTGCGCGCCATCGCCACCACCGTCGATGCGGTGCACGGCATGGGCCAGTTGGACAGCCAGTTCGAATCGGTGAAACAGGCGGGCATGGCTGATCTGTTGCTGGTCACCAAAACCGATCTGGCCGATGCCGGCGCGCTCACCCGGCGCCTTCGCGCCCTCAATCCCGGCGCCGATATCGAGACGGTTCTCGATGGCCGTCTGGAGCCGGAGAGGCTGTTCGCTCTCGACGGGTTCGATGCGAAGGCCGCCAAGGACTGGCTCGGCGCGGATCATAGCGGCGACGGCGAGCACGAGCATGATCATCACCATAGTCCTGACGTCAACGCCCATAACAATGTTCGCGCCATTTCCATTATCCGGGATACTCCCCTGCCCTGGCCGGCTGTGCGGGCCTGGCTGCGCTCCCTGGCCAGCTTGCGCGGCGCTGACATCCTGCGCATGAAGGGCATTCTTTGCATCGAAGATGTGGGCGTGCCCATCGCCGTGCACGGCATTCAGTCTATGCTGCATCCGCCAAAGCGGCTCAAGGGCTGGAACGGCGAAACGCCGGGCAGCCGCGTTGTATTCATCGGCCGCGATCTGGATGCCGGCGGCGTCAATCACGCCCTCGACACGGCGCTTGCGGAGCACGCTAACCGCCATTCATAATCACCGAACCGCGCCATAAACAGGGGAACATCAATGTCCGGCCACGAAACATTCAATATGAAATTGCTCGCCCATGACACGCTCATCGGCTGGGGCGGCATCGGCGAGGGTATGTCGATCCAAGAAGCCCCCGGCGGGCGCCGCATCATGTGGCTGGCCCATGAGGGGCCGCCGAAGAACTTCACCGGCGTCGACGTCACCGATCCGAAAAACCCCAAGGTGATTGTCCAGCGCGACATCGCCAATGACTGCGTGCGCTCCAACAGCCTCGAGGTGTGCGGCGATATCATGGCGGTTGCCTACCAGACCCGGGCCGAGCCTGGCACCCTGGCCCCCGGCTTCGGGCTTCATCCGGCGGGCATCGAGCTGTTCGATATTTCCGATCCGGAAGATCCTAAGACGATCTCCTTTTTCGATTGTTCCGGGCCCCATTCCATGGGCGTTCACCAGTTGTGGTTTGTCGATGGCGAATACATCCATTGCGCCGCCGGGGCGCCCGATTTCCAGCCCCGCGACCCCGCCGACAACCAGATTTACCGCTGCATCGATGTGCGCAATCCGTCCAAGCCCGAAGAAGCGGGGCGCTGGTGGATGCCGGGACTGATGGAAGGCGACGCCGCCGATCCGCCGCCCCGCCATCCGGTCTTTAATTCCGGCTTTCGCGCCCACAACACCAACGTCTATCCGGAACGCCCCGACCGGGTGTATCTGGCCTATCTGGACGGCGGCATGTTCATCCTCGATATCTCCGACAAGGCGAACCCAAAGCCGGTCAGCCACTGGAACCCGCACCCGCCACATAACGGCTTCATGCATACGGTCCTGCCGCTGCTGAGCCGTGATCTTTTGATTGTCACCGATGAATGCATTCGCGACGGCGGCGAGGATTGGCCGAAGCTGACCTGGGTGGTGGATGCCCGCGACGAGAACAACCTGGTGCCAATCTCCACCCTGCCGATCCCGCCGGTGGAGGAATTCCGCAATCGCGGCGGGCGCTACGGCTCGCACAACCTGCACGAAAACCGGCCCGGTCCGAGTTACCGCTCGGACACCATTGTGTTCGCCACGTTCTTCAATGGCGGTGTGCGCGCCTTCGACACCTCAAACCCGTTCCAGCCCACCGAGATCGCCCATTTTGTCCCGGAAAATCCCGAGGGCAGCCGCGCCGGCGCGTGCCAGATCAACGACGTTTATGTGGACGAGAACCGCATTTGCTACTGTGTCGACCGCTCCACCGGCGGGCTCTATATATTGGAGATGGAGGTGGAGATTTAGGCCGCAGCAGCTAATTCTGAGGCTTGACCTCAGTCAGAAGAATTCTGCACTCCTCGGTCCCAATATTCTGGATGGAATGAGACCGGACAGGTCTGTTACGCGCGCGCCCTGTCCCTCCAACGCGCTGCAAATCCCGCTGGCTACCGTCCGGAAAGAATGCACGAACATGACAGTTCGTAACATAATAAACCGCCGAAGGCGGATGGCCGTGCCAATTGTCCCGTGCCCCGGGTTTCCATATGGCCAGAAGCACCCGCATCAACTCGTTTTCTGCGAGGACATGGTATATGTCCGGCGAGGCTTTTACCGCATCCGGCATATTTTGTGCCGAGGCTTTCGGCACCCAAATCGCCAAAAAACTGACAAAAACCACCGACAAAATTAACAGGTAATTCGAATGGATAAATTTGGATTTTAACATTGCCGCCCCCCCTTAGTGTTTTATCTATTTATCGTTGCATATCGACAATTGGTTTTCAACTAGCTACGCCAGGATTGGCATTCCCAGCATGATTGACCTAATATCACGGGCGCTAGATCCGGGGAGGAAATTCTTGGCTGAGAAGACTTCGGATATCAGACTCGCAGCGATTTTGGCTGCCGATGTCGCTCAATATACACGACTTGTGGAGGCAGATACCCTCGGTACAGTTTCTGCCTGGACCACAGCGCGCGACGAACAAATTGAACCGGGCGTGGCCCGCCACAACGGAACCATCGTCAAGTTCACCGGCGATGGATTTCTTGCGGAATTTCCGACGGTACAAACAGCCGTAGAATGCGCCATAGAGCTGCAAGATGAATTGGCGATCAATCCCCTAATGTTCCGCATGGGTGTCAGTATGGGGGATATCGTGGATGACGGTCGCGATATCCACGGCGAAGGCATCAACATTGCAGCACGGCTTGAAGCGATCGCAACCCCGGGCGGCATCTGTATTTCCGGCGACGTCTATAATCTGGTGCGTAACAGGATTGATGAAGAGTTTGAAGATTTAGGCCAACACAAGATCAAGCATGTTTCGATGAAGATCGCCATTTATGCCATCAAACGATTCAATGCGCCCAATGGGATCAGCGAAGAAAGGCAGACCAATAGCGAGCAGGTTGCCAGAATACGAGAAGGCTCTAATTGGTTCAAACCGTGGCAAGCGTGGTCGGCAGGGCTGTTGATTCTGGCATTCGCAAGTATTGGAATGTTTGGTTTCCAGAGCCAACCACCGCCCAGTGAAGAAACAGCCGCCAACGAAAGACGCAACACGCAATCTATGCAACCGAACATCATGCCCACCCCGCCGACGCTGAAACCGGCGGTTATACCGAAAGGACCATTGATCCCAGGGAAAAGCTTCCAAGATTGTGATATATGCCCAGTAATGTTCGTCGTGCCTGCGGGAAACTTCATGATGGGCTGGAAAGTAGGTGACGCCGACGAAAAACCGGTGCACGAAGTCACCATCCCGAACAATTTTGCAGTTGGAAAATATGAAGTTACCTTCCGCGAATGGGATGCTTGCGTTGCCAGCGGCGGATGCGGCGCGTACCGCCCCGACGACAAAGGATGGGGCCGGCTAACCCGCCCGGCTATCAACGTGTCGTGGACCGATGCCCAAGATTACATCACCTGGCTTCGCGACCGAACAGGTAAGAAATACCGGCTGCTGACGGAAGCGGAGTGGGAGTACGCAGCGCGCGGAGGATCTTCGAGCAAATACCCTTGGGGAGTCACACTGGACGCCGGAAAGGCGAATTATGGTCGCTATAGAAATAGAACAGTGCCCGTCGGCACTTATGAAGCAAACGCTTTCGGATTACACGATGTAATTGGCAACGTGTGGGAATGGGTCGCCGATTGTTACAGCAAAAGCGCTTATAAATCGCACGCGGCCTACCCAGCGCCAGTTCTAGATAACCAAGCAACGTGCCGACGTGTCCTAAGGGGCGGCGCTTGGAATGTGGATATGTCGGATGGATACGATCTATTACGCACTTCAATTCGTGAAAAGGCGAAACGCAAGGGGCGGTATAGTTTTTTTGGGGTTCGCGTAGCCCGGGATATAAATTGACCAAGTTATACCGGTGACCTACTTGTCAAAATCGGCCAGCTCCGCCGCGAACGGCCCCATAGGCAGCGGCTGCGAACGCCAGAAATATTTGACGGCTTCTGGCAATGCGGCGGCCAGCGCGGTCGGCGATGCGTGCTCGGCCTCGCTCAATTCCAGCACTATTGCGCCCGCGTGCCGGAGGCGTGCCTGATCGCTAGCCGTCTTGCCGCCGGCGGTTTCGGCGCCTGCGAAATAAATGGCGATGCAGCCTTCGTCGCACCACAGGGCCAGCGGCGCCAGCACGAACCGTTCCGCCCCCTCGTCGCCCACATAAATATGCGCTTGCGGCAAAGGCGCGAAAGCGGCGAACAGCCAGTGCTCCGGGGCATAAAGGCCATGGAACTCCGCCGCCATGGCATCAACCTTCCCGCCATGTTCGGCCAGATGATCCTTTATGAACGCGAAATAGTGCGTGATGAATTCCGCCTGGCGCTTGTTGAAGATATCGCACAGCCCGCGCGCCCGGTTATTCAGGAAGGTGATCATACCGGAATGGTCATCCGGCTCCAGATGGGTGGGAACCGGCAGATTGTGGACGGCGCCGAACAGGCGATGCCCCCGTCCCTTGCCGATGACCGCGTAGCCGACCGGGCAATCATGCTCCCAGCCGCCATCGGGGCGCGCATCAAGCGCCATGCGCTCCGCCGTCCAGCTTGTGGTGCCGAAGGGCACGATCATATCTCCGGGCTTGAGAATGGCATCGGTCATAACGCTGGGGTGTACTAGATTGTGCCAGTTGGGTAAAACCTGACGGCGGCGATAATCGAGGGAGCAAAGCCATGGACCAAAGCACCAATTGGCCGGTGAAAACCCGGGAAATGCGGAATTTCTGCATGGATTCCACCTATTGGAACGAATTCGAATACCGCGACGACGATATCATCGTCGCCACTTGGGCCAAATCGGGGACCACCTGGGTGCAACAGATCATCGCCCAGTTCATATTCGAAGGCGAGATCGGCGGCCTGCCCATTGCCGATATGTCGCCCTGGCTGGATTTCCGCCTGCCGCCGTTGGAGATCAAACTGCCCGAGATCGATGCCCAGACCCACCGCCGTTTTTTGAAGACCCATTTGCCGCTCGACGCCTATGTATTTTCGCCGAAAGTCAAATATGTCTACATCGCCCGCGACGGTCGCGATTGCTGCTGGTCCATGTACAACCACCACGCCAGCATGCTCGATTGGGTGTACGAGGAATTCAACAAGCTACCCTATTTCGGGCCCGTGGTGGCGGCGCCGAAAACCGACGACATGTACGAATATTATATGGACTGGTTTATCAATGACGGCGCCCCGTTTTGGCCGTTTTGGGAAAATATCCGCACCTGGTGGGAGGCGCGCAATCTGCCCAACGTGCATTTCATCCACTATCAGAACCTGAAAGACGACATGAAAGGCGAAATGCAAAAGATCGGCGAGTTTCTGGGCTACGATGTCAACGGCTTAAAAAAATCCACCTGGGACAAGATGGTCCTCCAATGCACGTTTGATTACATGAAAGAGAACGCGACATTGAGCACTCCGCTGGGCGGCGATATGTTCTCCGGCGGCGCCACCGCTTTCGTCAACAAGGGCACCAACCAACGTTGGAAAGACACCCTTAGCGCCACCGACGTTGCCGTCTATGAAGCCCGTGCCTTGGCCGAGCTCGGCCGCGAATGCGCCCACTGGCTGGCAACGGGCGCGTTCCTGAGGTAATGCGGATGCTCCGCCGCAGCAACGGCTTTGCGCATCGCATCAATATGGAGAACAATCCGGTTAGCACATACAAATAAGTTCATACAAACAATAAGGGGGGCACAACCTCCGTGAGTGACGACGTTTGGGGACTTCCCCAAACCCGACCCGCAAACAGGAGGACATTGTGAATATATCCCGTAACTTAGTCATTTTGGGCGCTGCAACCATCGCCGCGGCCACCACCAGCTGGACGGTGCCGGCGTCGGCGGCCGATCCCTACTACAAAGGCAAGACCATTACCGTGCTGATCGGGCGCGGCCCGGGCAGCGGCACCGATGCCACGGTGCGCTCGTTCACCAAGTACTGGTCGAAATACATTCCCGGCAACCCGAAGATCATCAACAAGAACACCAAGGGCTTCGCCGCTTTCAATACAGTCTATGAGAAGGGCAAACCCGACGGCACGCTGATCACCTTTACGCCTTATGATCCGGTCTCGCCGATGACCAAGCGCAAGGGCTTCCGTGCCGATTACGGCAAAATGAGCTTTGTCGGCGGCTTCGTGAACCCGCCTATGCTGTATGCGTTGACCAAGGTTATCAAAAGCAACAACGACATCATGAAAATGAAGGGCGCCATCTACGGCGGACAGCGCCCAACCCTTCGCTTTGATCTCATGGGTAGGATCACCCAGGACATCATGGGCAATGATTACCGTTACACCACCGGTTTCGGCGGCGGTAAAAAAGTGCTGAACGCCATGCGCCGGGGTGAAGTTCATTTGCAGACGGTCGGGCTGAACCTCTACCGGCTAACGGCAGAAAGGGCCCTGGTAAAGACCGGCAAGGCGATCCCGCTTTGGCATTATGATTTCCCGCAGGCACCGATGATGGCCAAGGAAGTCTTCGGCCCCGAAATCCCGAGCTTTGAAGCCCATTACACCAAAATCCACGGCAAAAAGCCTTCGGGAGAAATGTGGGACATCTACAAATGGATGGCGAAGACCGTTAATGGCCTCAGCTATTCCGCCTGGATGCCGCCCGGGGTCAAAAAGGAAGCCTATGAAGCCCTACTCGCCAGTTTCGAAAAAACCGCCAAGGACCCGGCGTACCTCGCCGAACAGAAAAAAATGTTCGGCTTCAACCTGCCCGTGGTCGATCGGGCAACCGGCCTCGACGTGGTCAAGGCGATGACCGATGCGACGCCGGCCCAGGTCTCCTTCCTGAACAAATATATCAAGGAAGGCGCCAAGCATAAGATCAAGAAAAAGAAGAAAAAATAAGCGAGACGAATGACGTCAGGCTGGCCGGTTTCCAATGCGCGAAACCGGCCGGTTTGATATTGGCGGCCTGCAACTGACTATACGATTTTCCTAACAGGGAAACATCATGCTGGAAGCGATGCTCAACGGACTCGTGCTGGTTTTTCAGTGGCCGGCCATCGGCTTTCTGATGCTCGGCATCGTGATCGGCATGTGGATGGGTGCCGTGCCCGGCCTTGGCGGCATTATCGGGCTGGTTTTGCTATTGCCGTTTACCTTCGAAATGGACCCGGTGCCGGCCTTCGCCCTGCTACTCGGAATGTACGCTGTTACATCGACAAGTGATACCATTGCGTCCGTGATGCTCGGTATCCCCGGCACTTCGGCCTCACAAGCGACGGTGCTGGATGGCTATCCACTAGCCAAGATGGGACAAGCCGCCAGAGCCTTCGGCGCGGCATTCACCGTGTCGGCCTTTGGCGGTGTCGTTGGCGCCCTGATCATGGCGGCGTCACTGCCGATCCTGTTGCCGATGATTTTGGCCTTCGGCGTGCCTGAGTTTTTTTTCCTGGCGGTGCTCGGGCTAACCATGGTCGGCGCTCTGGCTGGCGGCTCGATCTTCAAGGGGCTGACCGTGGCCGCCTTGGGGCTTTTGCTGACTGCGGTCGGCTATGCCGACAGCACCGGCGTGCCGCGCTTTACATTCGACCAGCCCTATTTGCTGGAAAACCTGCCGATCATCCCTATCGTGCTTGGCCTGTTTGCGCTGCCAGAACTGTTGGAGATGGCGGTTAAAAACACCTCCATCGCCCGCATAGAAGCCTCGGATTCCAAGGACGCAACGCTAATGGCTGGGGTTCGCGACGTGATCAAGCATTGGTGGCTGACGGTGCGCTGTGCCCTTCTCGGCACCTATGTGGGTATGCTGCCGGGGCTCGGTGTTTCCATCGTCGACTGGATCGCCTACGGCCATGCGGTACAAAGCGCCAAGGACAAATCCAAATTCGGCCAGGGCGACATCCGAGGCGTCATCGCGCCCGAGGCGGCCAACAACGCCACCAAGGCCGGCGCCCTTATCCCGATGATCGCCTTCGGCATTCCGGGCAGCCTGGGCACCGCTATCTTGCTCGGCGCGTTGGTTATCAAGGGCCTCCGGCCCGGCCCGGAAATGCTGATCGATCATATCGATCTCACGTTCTCGATGATCTGGGATATCGTCATCGCCAATCTGGTCGCCGCCGGATTGCTGATGATCTGGTCGAAGCAGGTGGCCAAGGTATCGTTCCTTCCAGGCCATTTGCTGGTGCCGGGGGTGGTTGTCTTTGTGCTCATGGGCGCCTGGCTGGCCAGCGCAGCAATCGGCGATTGGATTTCGGTAATCGCCTTCGGCTTTTTGGGCTACTGGATGAAGCAGGGTGGCTGGCCGCGCCCGCCCCTGATCCTGGCATTGGTGCTCGGCAAGCTGATGGAAGACAACCTGCTGCTAAGCTTGCAGGTCTATGACAATTTCACATGGATCACCGGACGGCCCATTGTGCTGGTGATCATCGCACTCATCGTGCTGACCATTTATCTGGCGGTAAAGGGCGTCATCAAGGCCAACAATACGCCCAAGGACCAGAACGCGGTCATCGCCGGCGAAGGTTCCGGAAGGAACCCACTTATGTCGCTGCCGCTCACACTTTTCTTACTTGCGATATTTATCGCGGCCCCCATCGGCGGGCGCGAATGGGAGTTCGAATCGCAGCAGTTCCCGCTGGTGGTGAGCGTCACCTCGATTATCATGCTGATCTTTATCCTGATCGCCGACATTCGCGAGGCGCGCGCCGACATCAAGGAGCAGCGCGGATTTGGACCGGCCTTGGCGGCGTCCTTGAACAAGGCGGATTTCCATCGATCGGCAAGCTTCATCGGCTATTTGATCGCCATCCTATTCGCCAGCATCGTCATCGGCCAGCAGATCGCCCTGCCCTTGTTCGTCGCCATCTATCTATGGCGCTGGGGACATTACAACTGGAAAATATGCATCGGCTATGCGCTGGCCGCCTGGATATTCATCTTCGGCTTTTATGACCAGATCATGCACTTGTTCTTTTATCAATCGGTGCTGTTCGGATAGAGGCGTATCAAAAAAGCCGCGCGTTGCAATCGTCGTTATCGAAGGGCACCAGCTCGTCAAAGCCGCCGCGCCGAGTGATCTCGGCCCACTCTGGGTTTGCGATAAGCGCGCGGCCAACGGCGATCAGATCAAACTCACCCCGCCCGATCATAGCGGCCGCGTCGCCAGCGTTATCCACGACCCCCTCGGGCTCGGTTCCCGTATTGCCGTTGACCGAGCCGACGCTGATCGTCGGCTTACCGGTGAGCTTCTTCGCCCAGCCCGCCAGATTGAGATCTGAGCCTTCGAATTCCGGCTCCCAAAATTTGAGGGTCGAGCAATGGAACATGTCGGCGCCGGCGTCCGATAACGGCGCCAGGAATTCGCCAAACTCGTCCGGGCTGGTCACCAGTTTCGCCTTCATATCGCCCATCTTCCATTGGGAGACGCGGGCGCATATGGGGAAATCGGGTTTCGTTGCACGCCGGCATTCGGCAATTACCTCGGCGCCGAAGCGGGTGCGCCCGGCCCAGTCGCCGCCATATTTGTCGTCCCGGCGGTTGGTCCGCGGCCAGAAGAACTGATCAATGAAATAGCCGTGGGCGGCGTGAATTTCGATGCCGTCGAATCCATATTCCAGGGCCAATGCGGCGCTGACGCCATAGCCAGCGATGATATCTTCGATCTCAGTCTGGCTGAGCGGCCCGTTTTCTTCGGCGCCGTCGGCCCACAGACCGGATGGCCCGCGCAGTTTTACGCTCCCATCGACGCCG
>ENA-OREN01000511-OREN01000511.1-marine-metagenome-genome-assembly--contig:-NODE-511-length-56123-cov-4.950184_pt1 | contig 56123 bp, 49 predicted proteins | sample MGYA00248624_ERZ508555 | MGnify/ENA primary metagenome ERZ508555 (study PRJEB26222, sample SAMN06267773) | marine metagenome | isolation source: Saanich Inlet, British Columbia, Canada | place... | reverse complement strand
ACTCCTAAGAATGCGCCAACCGAAGCGCCCGAGGAAAGCGATGCGGCTACGGATGCCGGCGACGACACGCCTTCGACTAGCTGATCACCGCTGGCGTAACTGGGGACCTTTATAAAATGAGCAACGCGAAAACACTGTTCGACAAAATCTGGGACGCGCATGTTGTTGACGAGCAGGATGACGGCACTTGCGTCATCTATATTGATCGCCACCTGGTGCACGAGGTAACCACGCCGCAGGCCTTCGACGGATTGCGCAATACCGGGCGCGGCGTCCGGCGGCCCGAACTGACCCTGGCGGTTGCCGATCACAACGTGCCGACCACCGACCGCAGCCAAGGCATCGATGAGGAGCAATCGCGCATCCAGGTCGAAGCCTTGGAAAAGAACTGCAAGGAATTCGGCATCGAATTGTACGGTATGGATGATATCCGCCAAGGCATCTGCCACGTGGTTGGACCTGAGCAAGGCTTCACTCTGCCGGGCACGACGCTGGTGTGCGGCGATTCGCACACCGCCACCCACGGCGCCCTTGGCTCCCTGGCGTTCGGCATCGGAACGTCCGAGGTGGAACATGTGCTGGCCACCCAAACCATGATCCAGACCAAGGCCAAGAACATGCGTGTCTCGGTCAATGGCGCGTTGCCAGTCGGCGTCACCTCCAAAGATATGATATTGGCGATTATTGGAAAAATCGGCACTGCCGGCGGTACCGGTTGCGCGATAGAGTTTGCCGGCGAAGCGGTGCGCGCCCTATCCATGGAAGGCCGCATGACGGTCTGCAACATGACCATCGAAGCCGGCGCCCGCGCCGGTCTAATCGCGCCCGATCAGATCACCTTCGACTATGTAATGGGCCGCCCGATGGCGCCCAAGGCCGGCGCATTCGAGATGGCGGTGGAATATTGGAAGACCCTCCATACGGACGACGGCGCCAAATTCGATACCGAAGTGAGCCTGGAGGCTGCTGACATTCCGCCCATGGTAACCTGGGGCACCAGCCCCGAAGACGTGGCGCCGATCACCGGCGCCGTTCCCAGCCCGGACGGCGAAACCGACGAGGGCCGTCGCAACAAGATGCGGCGCTCACTGGAATATATGGGCCTGGAAGCGGGCACGCCGATGACCGATATCAAGATCGACACCATGTTTATCGGCTCGTGCACCAATAGCCGCATCGAAGATTTGCGCGCCGCCGCCGTTGTCGCCGAAGGCCGCCAGGTGGCCGATCACGTACAGGCGCTGGTGGTGCCGGGATCGGGCCTGATCAAGGAATTGGCGGAAGCCGAAGGCCTCGACAAGATATTTACCGAGGCTGGCTTTCAATGGCGCGAGGCTGGCTGCTCCATGTGTCTGGCCATGAACGCCGACAAGTTGAAGCCAGGTGAGCGTTCGGCCTCCACGTCTAACCGCAACTTCGAAGGCCGTCAGGGACCCGGCGGGCGCACCCATCTGGTCAGCCCGGCGATGGCCGCCGCCGCCGCCATTGCGGGTCACCTCACCGACGTGCGCGATTTGGATTAAGGAGACGCGATATGGATAAATTTACAACCCTCACCGGCGTCGCGGCGCCGCTGGATTTGATCAATGTGGATACCGACATGATCATCCCGGCCCGCTTTTTGAAATCCATCAAGCGCACCGGCTTCGGCAAGGACCTGTTCTATACTTTGCGCTTTGACGAAAGCGGCAACGAGCGCGAGGAATTCGTGCTCAACAAATCTGCTTACCGGAACGCCGAGGTGCTTATCGGCGGCAAGAATTTCGGCTGCGGCTCGTCGCGCGAGCATGCCCCCTGGGCGCTCATGGATTTCGGCATCAAATGCGTCATCGCCCCCGATTTCGCCGACATCTTCTATAACAACTCCTTCAAGAACGGCATGCTGCTGATCAAGCTGCCCCAGGAACAGGTGGACCAGTTGATGGAAGACGCCAAAAGCGGCGCCAACGCCACCGTGACGGTGGATCTGGAAGCCCAGGAAATCCACCGCCCGGATGGCGAAGTGATCAAATTCGACATCGATCCGTTCAAGAAGCATTGCCTGTTGAACGGCCTCGACGACATCAGCCTCACTTTACAAAAAGAAAACAAGATCGCCGGCTTCGAAGAGGCGCGCAAAAGCCAGCCTTGGCTGTAGGGCAGGTAATCCACCCGGTCTACCGGTCCGCTGTAAATTCATTTCAGATATAACTTGTGAGGGTTTAACGTGCCTGCAAACAAAAAACTCCTATTCCTGCCCGGCGACGGCATTGGTCCTGAGGTCATGACCCAGGTGCGCCGCGTCATCGATTGGATGGACAACAAGCGCCAGGTCAGCTTCGATATCACCGAAGGGCTGATCGGCGGCGCCGCCATCGATGCCACCGGCTCATCGCTCCCCGATGAAACACTGGCAGACGCCAAAAGCGCCGATGCGGTACTGATGGGCGCCGTCGGCGGGCCGAAATGGGAAAAGCTGCCGTTCGAGCAACAGCCCGAGCGCGGCCTTCTTGGCATTCGCAAAGAGCTCGGCCTGTTCGCCAATCTGCGCCCGGCCATTGTTTTCGATGCCCTCGCCGATGCGTCGTCGTTGAAGTTGGACCTGGTCAAGGGCCTGGATATCATGATCGTCCGCGAATTGACCGGCGGCATCTATTTCGGCGAGCCGCGCGGCATCGAGGTTTTGCCGGACGGCAGACGCAAGGGCATCAATACGCTCACCTATACCTCCGACGAGGTGGAGCGGATCGGCCGTGTCGGCTTCGATCTGGCGGAAAAGCGTGGCGGCAAGCTGTGCTCTATCGACAAGGCCAACGTGCTCGAAACCACGGTGATGTGGCGCGAAGTCATGGAAAGCATCAAGGGCGATTATCCCGGCGTGGAATTGAGCCATATGTATGTGGACAACGCCGCTATGCAACTGGTGCGCAACCCGAAGCAGTTCGACGTGGTGGTCACCACCAACATGTTCGGCGATATCCTGTCCGACTGCGCCGCCATGCTGACCGGGTCTTTAGGCATGCTACCCTCGGCATCCTTGGGCGAGGCCGATGCATCGGGCCGCCGCGCCGCGCTGTATGAGCCGGTACACGGCTCGGCCCCCGATATCGCCGGCCAAGGCATTGCCAATCCGTTGGCGACGATCCTGTCGTTCTCGATGCTGCTGCGCTATTCGTTCGATATGGCCGACGATGCGGACATGATCGACAAGGCCGCCGAGAACGTGCTCGCCGGCGGCTTGCGTACCGCCGACATCATGGAAGAGGGCAAGGCCCGGGTCTCCACCGAAACCATGGGCGAGGCGATCATTTCGGAATTGGAGAAGCTGGCGGGCTAGTAAGACCCACAAGGGCTTGCCATCATTCGTGTTCGGGCGTAAACGAGGCCCGCTCTTTAACATTGGAGAATTGCCATGGGCATCCGCTATGCCGTGGTCGGCGCGACCGGAAATGTGGGCCGCGAAATATTGCAGATACTGGCCGAGCGCGAAGTGCCTGCCGATGACGTAACCGCGCTTGCCTCGGCGCGTTCGGTGGGCGCCGAGGTATCCTACGGCGAGGACGACGTGCTTGAAGTTGCCGAGCTAGCGGGCTTCGATTTCAATGGCACCGATATCGTGCTGTCCAGCCCAGGCGCACAAGTTTCGGCCGAGCATAGCCCGCGCGCCGCTGCCGCCGGCGCCGTCGTCATCGACAACACGTCCTGCTTCCGCATGGACCCGGACGTGCCGCTGGTGGTGCCGGAAGTGAACCCGGAAGCTTTGGCCGATTGGCGCAACCGGGGCATCATCGCCAATCCCAACTGCTCCACCATCCAGATGGTGGTAGCGCTCAAGCCTTTGCACGATCTGGCGACCATCAACCGGGTTGTTGTCTCCACGTACCAGTCGGTATCCGGCGCCGGCAAATCTGCCATGGACGAATTGTTCAACCAGACCAAGGGCATTTATATGAATAAGCCCGAAACCGACTTTCAGGAGAACTTCACCAAGCCCATCGCCTTCAACGTGATCCCCCATATCGACAGCTTCATGGAGGACGGCACGACGAAAGAGGAATGGAAGATGGTGGTCGAGACCAAGAAAATTCTCGACCCGGCCATCCGTGTGCATGCCACTTGCGTGCGCGTGCCGGTCTTTATCGGCCATGCCGAGGCCATCAATCTGGAGTTCGAATTTTCGATCAGCGCCGACGAAGCCCGTGCCGCCTTGCGCGAAGCGCCGGGCATTGTGCTGCTCGATCATGCCGCCGATGAAGGTTATGTGACACCCGCCGAATGCGCCGGCGAGGACCCGGTCTATGTGAGCCGGGTGCGCGAAGACCCAACCATCGAGAACGGGTTAAGCATCTGGGTGGTGGCCGATAATTTGCGTAAAGGCGCCGCCCTGAACACGGTGCAGATTGCCGAAATGCTGAGCCGGGATTACCTGGACCACGGCATCTAAGGCCGCGGTCTGGCGTCTCTATTCAATAACCAGGTCCGCTTTGCTCTCCGGACCTGCGTCGCCGCGCCGCTCAGGCCCGGAAAAATTGGGATCCTGTCGGCGGCGCCGATCGGGTCCGAAATAATCTTTTGATTCGACATATTGCCGGGGCCGTTCGATCACCGATTTGATGCGCTGATAAAGCTGGGTCGCCGATATGGGCTTGATCAGTATTTCGCTGATGCCGGTATCGCGGGCTTCGGTAATGCGTAGCTTTTCCGAATGGCCGGTGATCATGATCATGGGGATGAAGCGATTGGGGCTGTCGGCCCCCTTGCGTACCCGCTTGGCCAGCTCGATGCCGTTCACCGGCTCCATCTCCCAATCCAGCAAGATGATGTCAAAATCGTTCGAGGTCAGCAGGTCCCACGCCGCCGCGCCGTCTTTTGCCTCGGCGTAATCATGGACGCCAAATGCGCCCAGAAGCATTCTCAGTATAGACCGCATGAATGGATTGTCTTCGGCGATCAGAAACCTCACTCTGCTGATGTCCAGTTCGGCCACGAAAATTCCTCAAGCGCATTGAAGCCACAATGGGTATCAATACGATTGAATATCGATTCCAGTAAATTAACTGTCAATGTCGGGAAATGATTAGGCTATCGACGTATCTGCGAGAGACGGCCCAAAAAATAGGAGGCGTCAGGTATGCGGGACCTGGGACCCCCACATAACGCACCGCGGCGGCGGTGCTCCTGACGCCTCTTAGAGCCGGCCAGGCTCTAAATACGCGAAAGCGGCGCCGAGCTAGCCGGACTAGCCGCGCGGCACCCCTGGGAAAGAGACCACACAAGCATCCGGCCGTCAGAACCAACATCCTCCGCACCGAACAGGCGCGGCGGACGTACTCTCCGCAATGACGGCCCGGCTCTAATAATAGACGCTGGGGCAACCGGTACGACGCTCCGGAAATTCCTTGGTCAGGCCACCAAAGTAAAACCGGATCGCTCCCGCGGGACCGCCGCCTGCACGGCAACCGATCGCGGAGCCGGCTGCCCGCCGCGCCAGGGAGACGAGACGGACCGCCAACGGCGCGCCGAAATCCGGTGCTCAAGATCACCCAAATGGGTGCTCCCGATACGGAAAGCCCGAAAGCCCGCCGCCCGGCGATCAGCGCAACCGCCGCATTGGACGGCACGGGGGCCGAAGCCCCTTAGCCGCCCTAAACCGCTTTCTCTAACCCGCCGGCCGGCCCCGAGGAACCGGTGGCCACGAAAAAGAATTTACGGTTTAGACGCTTTCGCGTACCCCGGTATTGTGGAAAGCGCCCCCTGGCCAATCAATATAAAAATTGCAAAAAACCGCAGATTTCTGTGCATAAATAACCTTTGTTTGCACAAAGCGTTCACAAATTATCCCCAACACTATCCCCATAAAATATGAAACCGTTGATTTTGTTCAGGTTTGTGCATTTCGGGGGTACGCGCCGCCGATGACATGTAAAAGCCGGCGCGCGTTGACTTGGTTCAGTCCAGGGGCTAAACCCACTCAGGCTGGAATTTCGGATACCGGCGCGCGTATTTACCAAGTTTCAAGGCGAGGCTTCGGCAATGGCAACGGGCAACAGACCGCTTTCTCCCCATTTGCAGGTGTACCGCCCGCAAATCACCTCGATCCTTTCGATCACCCACCGGGCTACCGGCGTTGGCTTGGCCGTAGGTGCCTTAGGCTTGGCATATTGGCTTAACGCGGCGGCGTATGGTGCCGGCGCATTCGATCGGGCGCAGGCCATATTCAGCTCGCTGATCGGCACCATTCTGCTGATCGGCTTCACCTTTGCGCTGTTTTTCCACCTCTGCAACGGCGTCCGTCATCTGTTTTGGGACACCGGGCGCGGCTTTGAGATGGTGCAGCTGCGCGCCTCGGGTTGGGCGGTGGTACTGATTTCGCTGGGTTTGACCGCGGTCACCTGGCTTATCGTGTTGGCTGGCTGAGGGAGATAGATGATGGATCTTCGCAGCGATCTCGCCCGCGCCCGCGGCCTCGGCTCCGCCAAGGAAGGCACCGGCCATTGGTGGGCGCAGCGGGTGACCGCGGTTGCCTTGCTGCCGCTCGGGCTTTGGTTTGTCTATTCGGCGGTATCCTGGGGCAGCATGGATTTGGCCGCTTTCAAGGTGTGGTTGAGCGAGCCCGGCAATCTGTTACTGATGGTGCTGTTCGTCGGCACGCTGTTTTATCATATGCAATTGGGCGTCCAGGCCGTGATCGAAGACTATGTGCATGGCGAGGCGGCCAAGATAACCGGTTTGATGATCAACATATTTGCCGCCATATTTTTTGGCGCAGCGTCGATTATCGCGTTGTTCAAAGTCGCGTTCGGAGGCTGATGCCTGATGGCTGATAGTTATGAAATAATCGATCACGTTTTTGACGTGCTCGTCGTCGGCGCCGGCGGAGCGGGGCTTCGCGCCACACTCGGCATGGGCGCCGCCGGTCTCAACACCGCCTGTATCACCAAGGTGTTCCCAACCCGCAGTCATACCGTTGCCGCCCAGGGCGGCGTCGGCGCGGCGCTCGGCAATATGCAGGAAGACAGCTGGCAATGGCATATGTACGACACCGTCAAGGGCGCCGACTGGCTCGGCGATCAAGACGCCATCGAATATATGTGCCGCGAAGCGGTTCCCGCCGTCTACGAGCTGGAGCATTTCGGCGTGCCCTTTTCCAGAACCGAAGAGGGCAAGATTTATCAGCGCCCGTTCGGCGGCCATATGCGCAATTTCGGCGAAGCCCCGGTGGAGCGCGCCTGCGCCGCCGCCGACCGCACCGGCCACGCCATTTTGCACACCCTTTACCAGCAGTGCCTCAAGCATAACGCCGAATTTTTCATCGAATATGTGGTCATCGATCTGATCATGGGCGATGACGGTGCCTGCCGGGGGGTCATGGCCTGGAACCTGGCCGACGGGACCATCCACCGGTTCCTTGGCCATATGACGGTGCTAGCCACCGGCGGTTATGGACGTAGCTATTTCTCCTGCACCTCGGCGCACACCTGCACCGGCGACGGCAACGGCATGGTGGCGCGCGCCGGGCTGCCCTTGCAGGATATGGAGTTCGTGCAGTTTCATCCTACCGGCGTCTATGGTGCCGGCGTGCTGATCACCGAAGGCGCTCGCGGCGAAGGCGGGTACCTGACCAACTCCGAAGGCGAAGCCTTCATGGAACGCTATGCGCCGACCGCCAAGGATCTGGCGTCCCGCGACGTGGTCAGCCGTTCCATGACCATCGAAATTCGCGAAGGCAGGGGCGTCGGCGACGGCGCCGATCATATATTCCTGCATTTGGAACATCTGGGCGCCGACGTGCTGCATCAGCGGCTTCCGGGGATCACCGAATCGGCGCGCATATTCTCCGGCGTTGATGCAACGCGCGAACCAATCCCGGTTTTGCCCACCGTGCATTATAATATGGGCGGCATCCCCACCAACTATCATGGCGAGGTGCTGCGCCCAACCAGCGATGAGCCCGACGCCATCTGTCCGGGGTTGATGGCGATTGGCGAATGCGCATCGGTTTCAGTGCACGGCGCCAACCGGCTGGGCACCAATTCGCTTCTTGATATCGTCGTCTTCGGGCGCGCCGCCGCATTGCGCGCCGCCGAGATCATCACCCCCGGCGCCACCGTTCAACCGGCAGGCGCGAACACCGGCGATGAAGCCGTTGGCCGCTTCGATGGGTTGCGCCACGCCGCCGGTGCCCGCACCACGGCGGATATCCGTCTTGAAATGCAGCACGTCATGCAAAACAACGCTGCCGTATTCCGCACCAACGAAATTCTGACCGAGGGCTGCACCCTGATTAAGAAATCGGTGGCCGCGCTGGATGATGTCAGCGTCGCCGACAAATCCATGATCTGGAATTCGGATCTGGTGGAAACTTTGGAGCTGACCAATCTGATGGCCTGCTCGATTACCACCATGTTCTCCGCCGAAGCCAGACAGGAATCCCGAGGCGCCCACGCCAACGAGGATTTCCCCGACCGCGACGACGCCTGGATGAAACATACCCTGGCATGGGTCGATGACGATTGGAACGTGACCCTGGATTACCGTCCGGTACACGATTACACGCTGACCGACGAGGTCGAATATATCGCGCCGCAAGCGCGCGTTTATTAATAAGGATCAGGCGCGATGGTTGAATTCAACTTGCCTAAGAATTCCAAGGTCAAAAAGGGCAAAACCTATAAGGCCAAGGACGGCGCCAAGAATACTCGCCGCTTCCAGGTTTACCGTTATGACGAAGACACCGGCGAAAACCCGCGCGTCGACACCTACGAAGTGGACATGGATAGCTGCGGGCCGATGGTTCTCGACGCGCTGATCAAGATCAAGGACGAGATCGATCCGACCCTCACCTTCCGGCGCTCCTGCCGCGAAGGGGTGTGCGGCTCCTGCGCGATGAACGTGGACGGCACCAACGAGCTGGCTTGCATCAAGGATTTAAACGAGATCAAGGGCGACGTGAAGGTCTATCCGCTGCCCCATATGCCGGTGCTTAAAGATCTGGTTCCCGATCTCACCCACGCCTATGCCCAATATGCGTCGGTCCAGCCCTGGGTCCAGGCGGACACGCCAGCGCCGGGCAAAGAGCGGCTGCAAAGCCCGGAAGAGCGGGCAAAGCTGGATGGGCTATGGGAATGCGTTTTGTGTTTTTGTTGTACCACCAGTTGCCCGAGCTATTGGTGGAACAGCGACCGCTATCTGGGTCCGGCCACATTGCTTCAATCGTTCCGCTGGATCGCAGATTCCCGCGACGAGAACACCGGCGAACGGCTCGATAATCTGGAAGATCCGTTCCGGCTCTATCGCTGCCACACCATTATGAACTGCACCAACACCTGCCCCAAATCCCTGAACCCGGGCAAGGCCATCGGCGAAACCAAAAAACTTTTGGCGCAAAGGCGCTAACCCCCTGAAATCCGTCTCCCAAGCCGTTTCCCCGGCGCGCCATTAAGAGTTTGTTAATGGATTGCGCGGCACAAGGGGTGCATGCTGGGGAGCATGAGGAAAAAGCGCGCGGGCACCGCGCGCACGGAGGGTATGGCCGGAGCCAAGGGCGCCGAAGACGGCGTTGATATGGATGCCGGCATTGTACTCGTCGATGATAGCCCGCCCGAGCAAACAATCGCCACTTCCGAGATTTTGCGCACCGGCGATAGGTTGTCTGGCGCGCAGCCAGGCAAGGTTTTTATTTTGGACCTCGGCCCCATATTCAAGCTCTTGGGCGTAAAACCGAAAGACCGCCCTGGCCACAATTTGGGCCGCTTTTGCGATAATCTTCTGGCCCGCAGCGTCGCCCGCCTTGGCACCTATGAAGCGCAAGGGGCGGACATTTTCCTATTTCGCCTAAATATGGATGACGACCGGGCCTTGCGTGCTGCCATCGCCATCGTCAACGAGGCCGGCAACTATTTCCTGCGCGACGGCTTTCAGGCGGAAAAACTGGTGCCCCAAATGGTCGATGCCGTGGATGCCGCCGAAGCCACCAACGAAGACGGCTCGATCAATGTGGAACGGGCCCTGGATGCCCAATCCCGCCGCCGCCGGGCCACCGAAGACAAGCGCCAGGCCAGGGCCGCCAAGGTATTGGCGCCAACCGAACCCAATCCAAGGCCGATCTTCGAGCAGAAACCCAAACCGCCACCGCCCGAGCCGGAATGGATCGCAGTCAAGGGCACCGACCGGCCGGCCGGCATGCGCGTCAAGCGCGGCCCAGAACGGCGCGGCAAATATCCAAAGCCCATCGCCGGGCCCGAACGCCGGATTATTGCGCATGGCCGCCGCCAGTCCGACGATCCCAATGTTCAAGCCTGGTAGCGCACCCGAAGAAAGCCGAAGCAATGTACAGCCCCGATTTTCACCTGGAATCCCGCGAAGAGGTATTGCTCGATGCCATCGATAGCATCGGTTTTGCCATCCTGATCGGATGCGCGGGCGGCCAACCGCTGGCAACCCATCTGCCGTTCCTGCTCGACCGGACGCGGGGAAAGCGGGGTGTGCTGGTCTCGCACATGGCCCGCGCCAATCCCCATTGGCAGACATTCGACGGCAAGGCCGAAGCGCTGGTCGCCTTTTCCGGGCCGCACGGATATATCTCGCCGCGCTGGTATCAGAGCACCGATCAAGTGCCCACCTGGAATTATGTGGCCGTCCATTGCACCGGAACGCCAACGCTTATCGGTGATTCCTTGGCCCATCTCGGCGCCCTCGCCGATCATATGGAAAAAGGCGCCGAGGAGCCCTGGAGTCTCGGCCAGATACCGCCGGGTAAGGCCGCCGCCATGGCCGGGGCCGTGCAGGCGTTCGAAATTCCCATCAACGCCATCGTTGGCAAGATCAAATTATCCCAAAACCGCACCGATGCCGACCGCACCGGCGTCATCGCCGAACTGAAAGCCTCCAAATCCGCCGGCGATCAGGAACTGGCCGCCGCCATGCAATCGGCCATGCCTGAACCTTGATAGCTGTTCCCCTCTATCAGAGACGGTGCTATCATTTTTTCTCGGAAATTTGTGATTAAACCTGAAATCCCCAGCCGGAGGCGGATATGGCGGGCTTTCTCAACGCATTAAAAAGTTCCTACGCAACCCAGATGCAGCGCCATCAAAACAAGGCGTTTCTGAACGCCACCATGGCGGCCTGCGCGCTGGTGGCCACAGCCGATGGCCGCGTTACATTTTCGGAAACGGTACGCGTCGATCAAATCGTCGAAACCCTGGAACAATTGCGGGCGTTTGATCCGGTGGAGGCTGCCGATCTTTTCCGCGATTTCTGCGACGCGGTGCTGGATAATCCGAAAGAAGGCCACAACAAGCTGGCGACCATATTGGAAAACATGCGCGGTAATCAGGAAACCGCCGAATTGCTCATCCGCATCTGCCTCGCGGTGACCGAAGCGGACGGCAAATCCAGTCTCGTCGATCAAATCGAGATCGTCTCATTGTGCAGCCTGTTGGAGTTGGATCCGGCCCATTTCGGGCTCTACCGGGGGCAAATGATTGATGAGCTGGGCAAGGACGGCGCCGCACCCGTCTGAAACCCCCGCCGCTAAGACTGCTCTTTACAGCGGCATCAACGATGCCTAAGTAGCGGTAATCCAAACCCCAACAAGGCCGCTACCAGCTCAAATGCCCGAAGGACCCTTATTCGATTACCGCGCGCGCGTCGCTGGCGGGGCGTTGAAACCCGATCCGGCGCAAGAGCTGTTGGCGGAAAAGCTGCAAAGCCTGCACCGGGCGCTGGCCGGCTATACGCCAACGGCGGGTGGTGCCGGCTGGAAGGAACGCTTTGGGCTGGCGCGTCGCCGGGAAGACGCGCCCCTCGGGCTCTATATCTATGGCGGTGTCGGCGGCGGCAAATCCATGCTCATGGATCTGTTTTACGAAAGCGTTGCCGTTGCCCATAAGCGGCGCGTCCATTTTCACGAGTTTCTGCAGGACGTACATGGCCGCTTCGGCAAATTCCGCGCCGCAAAGTCCGCCGGTGATGCGGGTGATCCCATCCCCAGCGTCGCCGATCAGATCGCCGCAGAGGCCTGGCTGCTCTGTTTCGACGAATTACAGGTTGCCAACATTGTCGATGCGATGATCCTCGGCCGCCTGTTCGAAGCCTTGTTCGAGCGCGGCGTGGTCATGGTAGCCACCTCCAACCGGCCACCGCATGATCTCTACAAAGACGGATTGCAGCGGGAAAAATTTCTGCCCTTCATCGATCTCATATCGGAAAAACTGGATATCCTACAGCTCGCCAGCGGCGCCGATTACCGCCTGCAACGGATGCGCAACATGCGCGTTTATTGCCAGCCCGCCGATGACGCCGCCGCCGCCGCCCTTACCGAATATTTCGCCGAGCTGACCGGCGGCCACGCACCGGTTGTGGAAAACGTCGAAGTGAAGGGCCGCGTTCATGCCGTGCCGGCAGCGGGCGGCGTGGCGCGCATGGATTTTGCCGATTTGTGCCAAAAACCGCTGGGCGCCGCCGATTATCTGGAACTGGCGGAACGCTACCACACGCTGATATTGGACTGCATTCCGGAAATGGGCGATACCGAAGCCGCCGCCGCGCGCCGTTTCGTCACCCTCATCGACGCCTTGTACGAGAACAAGGTCAAACTGATCTGCTCCGCCGATGCGCCGCCGGAGCGATTGTATGTGGACGGCGAGGGCGCCTTCGAGTTCGAACGCTTGGTCTCCCGCCTGATGGAGATGCAGTCTGTCGAATACCTTGCCCTCGCCCACGGACGTGTGGAGTAGAGGAATATCACCCGCCGGCATTGAAATCATCGACTTTCGTTATCATCTATTTCAGAGACGATGACGAGCGGATAGTTTTGGAATTATTCAATGATCAAAGGTGGTTAGGGGTATCCGCACTTGCCCTCGTTAACGATTTGCGTTAGGTAGCGAAGCATGATGGGCTAGCAGCGCCACCGGAATCTTGAGCGCGCGTGCAATCAAAGTCCAATAATGAAGAAACCGATACGAAAGGGATTACCATGGCGAGGAACAAGATTGCGCTGATCGGCGCAGGGAACATCGGCGGAACGCTAGCCCATTTGGCTGGGCTCAAGGAGCTTGGCGACGTGGTCCTGTTTGACGTGGTCAAGGATCTGCCCCAAGGCAAGGCTCTCGATCTCCAACAAGGCGGGCCCATCGAAGGCTTCAATGCCGAGATCGTTGGCGCCAATTCTTATACCGGTATCCGCGGTGCCGACGTGATCATCGTTACCGCCGGCGTCGCCCGCAAGCCCGGCATGAGCCGCGACGATCTGATCGGCATCAATACCAGCGTCATGCAATCGGTCGGCGAAGGCATCAAGAAATACGCCCCCGACGCCTTTGTTATCTGCATCACCAATCCGTTGGACGTGATGGTTGGCGTTTTGCGCGATGCCTGCGGGTTGCCCCACAACCGGGTGGTTGGCATGGCTGGCGTGTTGGATTCAGCCCGCTTCCGTACTTTCCTCGCCGAAGAAATGAATGTCTCGGTCGAAGACGTGACAGCTTTTGTGCTCGGCGGTCATGGGGATACCATGGTGCCGCTGGCCCGCTATTCGACCGTGGCCGGCATTCCGCTGCCCGATCTGGTACGCATGAAATGGATCACCCAGAAAAAATTGGACCAGATTATCCAGCGTACCCGCGACGGCGGCGCCGAGATTGTCGGGCTCCTCAAAACCGGCTCGGCCTTTTACGCACCGGCCAGCGCCGCAATCTCGATGGCCGAAGCGTACTTGAAAGATAAAAAGCGGGTGATGCCCTGTGCCGCTTATCTGCGCGGTGAATATGGGATCAAAGGGCTCTATGTAGGCGTGCCGGTTGTGATTGGCGCCAAGGGCGTCGAGCGCATTGTCGAGATCAAGTTGAATCCTGCGGAAAAGGCGGCCTTCAACAAATCGGTACGCGCCGTCAAAAAGATGATTGCGGAAAGTAAGGATATTCTAAAAAAGGCAGCCGCCACGCGCAAAAAGTAGCTGGGAAAATTTTCCGCTTTGAGCGTTTTCTTGAATAGGAACAGGTCAATCCGATGAACATTCACGAATATCAGGCGAAGCAGTTATTGGCGAAATACGGTGTTGCCATCGTCCGGGGCGGCGTCGCCTATACGGCGCCCGAGGCGGAAAACATCGCCAAAGACCTGGGCGGCCCGGTCTGGATGGTCAAATCGCAAATTCATGCGGGCGGACGCGGCAAGGGAAAATTCAAGGAATCCTCGGCCGGTGATGCCGGCGGCGTGCGTCTGGTTAAATCCACCGAAGACGTGCGCCAAGCCGCCGATCAAATGCTTGGCGCCACCCTGGTCACCCATCAGACCGGCGAGGCCGGCAAAGAAGTAAAGCGAGTCTATATCGAAGACGGCTGTGATATCGCCCGTGAATTATATTTGAGCCTGCTGGTCGACCGGGAAACGTCCCGCGTCACGGTAATCGCATCCTCCGAGGGCGGTATGGATATCGAAGAGGTGGCCGCCAAAACACCAGAAAAAATCATGACCGTGGACATCGATCCCTTAACCGGCATGCAAGGCTACCACGCCAGGCGTATCGCCTTCGGCCTCGGCCTGGAGGGCGATCAGGTGCGTTCGGCGGTCAAGTTTCTGACGTCCATGTACCGCGCCTTCACCGATATGGATGCGTCTCTGGTTGAGATCAATCCCATGGTGGTGACCGGCGCCGGCGAGGTTGTCGCCCTCGACGCCAAGATGAATTTCGACGACAACGCCTTGTTCCGTCACAAAGACGTGGACGAGATGCGCGACGAGGATGAACAGGACCCGGCCGAGTTGGAGGCCGAGCGGCACGATCTCAACTACATCAAGCTGGACGGCAATATCGGCTGCATGGTCAACGGCGCCGGGCTGGCCATGGCGACCATGGATATCATCAAGCTCTATGGTGGCGACCCAGCCAACTTCCTGGATGTGGGCGGCGGCGCTACCAAGGAACGAGTGACCACCGCCTTCAAATTGATCCTGTCCGACAGCAACGTGGAAGGCATTTTGGTGAATATCTTCGGCGGCATCATGCGCTGCGACGTGATCGCCGAGGGCGTCGTTGCGGCGGCGCGCGAAGTGTCCTTGAACGTGCCGCTGGTGGTGCGCCTGGAAGGCACCAATGTGGATCTGGGCAAGGAAATTCTGGCAAATTCCGGCCTGCCCATTGTTTCCGGTGATGATCTTGGCGACGCCGCCGAGAAAATTGTCGCCGCGGTTAAGGAGGCTGGCTGATATGTCCGTTCTTGTCGATAAAAACACCAAGGTAATTTGCCAAGGCTTTACCGGCTCCCAAGGCACCTTCCATTCCGAACAAGCCATCGCCTACGGCACCCAAATGGTCGGCGGCGTAACGCCGGGCAAGGGCGGCTCCACGCATCTGGATTTGCCGGTCTTCGACACCGTCGCCGATGCGGTCGAGACAACCGGCGCCAACGCTTCGGTCATCTATGTGCCGCCGCCGTTCGCTGCCGAGGCTATTTTGGAAGCCATCGATGCCGAGATAGAGATCGTCATCTGCATCACCGAAGGCATTCCGGTTCTGGACATGGTGCGCGTCAAGCGCGCCCTCAGCCATTCCGCCTCCCGGCTGGTCGGCCCCAACTGCCCCGGCGTGATCACCCCTGGCGAATGCAAGATCGGCATCATGCCCGGCCATATTCACCAGCGCGGGCGCATCGGCGTTGTGTCCAGATCGGGCACGCTGACATACGAAGCGGTTGGCCAGACAACCAAGGTCGGGCTTGGCCAGACAACCTGCATCGGCATCGGCGGCGATCCGGTCAACGGCACCAATTTCATCGATTGTTTGGAGATGTTTCTCGGCGATGACGAAACCGAGGGCATTATCATGATCGGCGAGATCGGCGGCTCGGCAGAAGAAGACGCTGCCCAGTTCTACAAGGATTCGAAGTCGGAAAAACCCATGGTCGGCTTCATCGCCGGCGTCACGGCGCCGCCAGGCCGGCGCATGGGTCATGCGGGCGCCATCATCGCCGGCGGCAAGGGCGGCGCTGGCGACAAGATGGAGGCCATGCGCTCCGCCGGTATCGATGTATCGGATTCGCCCGCTTCCCTCGGCGATACCATGCTCAAGGCGATGAACGGCTGATCCGGTAAGGTTGCGGGCGAACGAGACATGGCCAATTCCTCAGAATCTATATTTACCGGCGCCAACGGCGCCTACATTGCCGAGCTATATGAGCGGTTTCTGGATGATCCATCTTCGGTGGATGCCTCCTGGTCAAAATTGTTCGGCGACCTGGACGACGATGCAAGCACCGTAAAATCCGACGTCGCCGGCGCAAGCTGGGCGCGCTCGCGCACCTCCATCATCGGTAACGGCGATGGCGAAAGCGCGAGCGAAACCAAGGCGCCAGCCAAACCAGCCGCTGCCGCCTCCGATGGCGGTGATTTCACCAAGGCGGCACAGGCATCAGTGCGCGCCCGTATTCTCATCCGCTCGTTCCGGGTGCGCGGCCATCTCAACGCCGCTTTTGATCCTCTGGGGCTAGTCGGCGCCGGCTATCACAAGGATCTTGATTACAAGACCTATGGCTTCAGCGACGATGATCTCGACAAGGAAATATATCTCGACACCTACACCGCCATGGCCGGGCGCGAAAAGGCTACTTTGCGCGAGGTTTTGGAGATCATGCGCGCCACCTACTGCGCCTCCATCGGCGTCGAATATATGCATATCCAAGAGGTCGAGGAGCGCGCCTGGATACAAGAGCAAATGGAAGGCGTTGATTTCCGCGGCGGTTTTTCCGCCGATCTGAAGAAACGCATCTATAAAGATATGGTCGAGGCTGAGGGCTTCGAAAATTATCTTCAGGTCAAACATACGGGCACCAAGCGATTTGGCCTGGATGGCGGCGAAAGCATGATCCCGTGTATCGAGCGGATGCTGCGCACCGCCGCCTATTTGGGCATCGACGAAGTGGTAATCGGCATGCCGCACCGAGGCCGCCTGAACTTGCTGGCGCGCACCATGGGCAAACCCTATGTGGCCATCTTTTCTGAATTTCAGGGCAACTCGGCCCACCCCGACGACGTGCAGGGATCGGGCGATGTGAAATATCATTTGGGCGCGTCGGCCGACCGGGAATTCACCGAAGGCAATATGCACCTGTCGCTGACCGCCAATCCGTCACATTTGGAATGCGTCAATCCGGTAGTCCTGGGCAAGGTGCGCGCCAAGCAGGCCTTGCGCGGCGACGAGGCGCGCGAAAAAGTCATGGGGCTTTTGCTGCACGGTGACGCCGCCTTCGCCGGCCAGGGCATCGTGCCCGAAAGCCTCGATATGTCCCAGCTTCGCGGCTACCGGACCGGCGGCACCATTCATATCGTGGTCAACAATCAGATCGGCTTTACCACCAATCCGCAGCATTCACGCTCGACGCCGTACCCCACAGATATCGCCAAGGGCATGCAGGCGCCGATCTTCCACGTCAACGGCGATGATCCGGTGGCCGTCTGCCGGGTTGCCGACCTGGCCGTTCATTTCCGCCAGAAATTCAAACGCGATGTGGTCATCGACATGTTTTGCTATCGCCGGCACGGGCATAACGAGGGCGACGAGCCCATGTTTACCCAGCCGATCATGTACAAAACCATCGCCAAACACCCCCCGGCGCGCCAGATTTTGCGTGACCAGTTGATCGCCGAAGGCGCCATGACCGAAGCCGAGGCGACCAAAATTGAGGATGATTTCAAATCCCATCTGGACGCAGAGTTCGAGGCCGCCGCCAATTACAAATCCAACAAGGCCGATTGGCTCGAAGGCATTTGGGAAGGTCTGACCCATCTTGGCGAGGATGAGGAAAAGCGCGACGAGGTGACCGGCGTCGATCTGGAAACATTGAAGAACATCGGCCACTCCCTGGCGCGCGAGCCCGAGGGCATCAACACCAACAGAAAACTCCTGCGCCAGCTCAAGGCCAAGGGCGACATGATGGACAGCGGCGAAGGCCTCGATTGGGCCATGGGTGAGGCGCTGGCCTTTGGATCGTTGATGCTCGAAGGATACAAAGTGCGCCTCTCGGGCCAGGATTCCGGGCGCGGCACTTTTTCCCACCGCCATTGCGTAATCGTCGATCAAGATAACGAAAAACGCTATTATCCATTGAGTGAGATCCACCCTGACCAAGCCTCGTTCGAGGTCATGGACAGTCCCCTGTCGGAATTTGCTGTCGCCGGATTCGAATATGGCTATTCCCTGGCAGATCCGGAAACCCTAACTATTTGGGAAGCCCAGTTTGGCGACTTCGCCAACACCGCCCAGGTGATTTTCGATCAATTCCTGTCGTCGGGGGAATCCAAATGGCTGCGCCTTTGCGGCCTGGTGATGCTTTTGCCCCACGGCATGGAAGGCCAAGGTCCAGAGCATTCCTCAGCGCGGCTGGAACGGTTCCTGCAGCTTTGCGCTGAGGACAATATGCAAGTGGTCAATATCACCTCGCCGGCCAATTTTTTCCATGCCTTGCGGCGCCAGCAGGCGCGCAATTTCCGGAAACCCCTGGTGGTGATGTCACCGAAATCATTGCTGCGCCACAAGCTCAATATTTCTCCGCTGGAAGAGTTCGCACCGGGCACCCATTTTCGCCGGGTCTTGCGCGAAACCGACGATCTTGTTGCCGATACCAAGGTCAAACGCGTTGTCCTCTGTTCCGGCAAGGTCTATTTCGATCTTCTGGAAGAGCGCCGCGAGCGCGGTATCGACGATGTTGCTATCTTGCGTGTCGAGCAGCTTTACCCCTGGCCGCGCGACAACCTGACCCGGCAATTGTCCCGCTATAAGAACGCCGATGTTATTTGGTGCCAGGAAGAGCCCGCCAATATGGGCGCCTGGACCTTTGTTCTGCCACGCATAAACTATATTCTGGAAGCGTTGACCACGGGCAAAAAAGCACCTCGCCGCCCCTATTATGTGGGCCGCATCGCCTCCGCATCACCGGCGGCCGGCTCGCTCAAAATTCACAACGCCGAACAAGCGCAGCTTGTGGACCAGGCTTTGTCCTGGAAAGCCAAGGATCTGTTGCAGCCTTTTCAACGTCCACCCGATGAAGGCAATAGCTGAGGAATAAGGAATTCAATTATGGCCACTGAAATAACCGTCCCAACCCTCGGTGAATCCCTGAGCGAAGCCACCGTCGCCACTTGGCTAAAATCGGTCGGCGATGCGGTTCAAGCCGACGAGCCCATTTTGGAGTTGGAGACCGACAAGGTCACCATTGAAGTTAACGCGCCCGCTGGTGGCACCTTGACCCAGATTGCCGCCGAAGAAGGCGCCGAAGTTGTGGTTGGCGCGCTGCTCGGTGTTATCGGCGAAGGTGCCACCGCCACCAACGATGACGCAGCACCGGCGCCCGCCGCCGCGCCCGCCGCCGGCGGATCGGGCGACGCAGTCAACGTGGTGGTTCCGCAACTTGGCGAATCTATTGCCGAGGCTACCGTCGCCACCTGGTTCAAGGCGGTCGGCGATGCGGTTGCCGCCGACGAAGTGTTGGTCGAGCTGGAAACCGACAAAGTGACGTTGGAAGTCAATGCGCCCTCGGCGGGCACCTTGACCGCGATCAGCGCCGACACCGGTGCCGAAGTGGAAGTGGGTGCGCTGCTCGGTACCATTGGCGGCTCCGGCGCTGCCACCGCGCCCACCGCTGCCGCTGCCGCGCCTGCTGCCGCTGCCGCTTCCGGCGCGGCGCCCGCCGTATCACCGGCTGTGCGAAAATTGATCGAAGAAAACGGCCTCGACGCCGCCGCCGTCCCTGGCACCGGCAAGGACGGCCGCATCACCAAGGGCGATGTGCTTTCCTATCTCAAGAACCCACCTGCCGCTCCCGCTGCGGTGCCCGCGCCTGTTCCGGCCGCAGCGCCGGAAGCGGCGCAAACGCAGATACCGTCGCGCCCCGCCGGGCCGCGCGAGGAACGGGTGAAGATGACCCGCCTCCGCCAAGTGATCGCCGGGCGTCTGAAAGAAGCGCAGAACACGGCGGCCATGCTGACCACCTTCAACGAAGTGGATATGGGCGCCGTCATGGAAACCCGCGCCGCCTACCGGGACCGGTTCGAAAAGTCCCACGGCGTGCGGCTCGGTTTCATGAGCTATTTCGTCAAGGCATCTATTGTGGCGCTCAAGGATTTCCCTGCCGTCAATGCGGAAATCGACGGCACCGATCTCATCTATAAAAACCACTACGATGTTGGCGTTGCTGTCGGAACCGAAAATGGCCTCGTGGTTCCGGTGCTGCGCGATGCCGATCAGATGAGCTTTGCCGATGTGGAGAAAACCATCCGCGATTTCGGTGGCCGTGCCCGCGACGGCAAACTGACCATCGACGAGATGACCGGCGGCACCTTCACCATCACCAATGGCGGCATCTATGGCTCGATGCTATCGACGCCGATCCTCAACGCGCCCCAATCGGGCATCCTCGGCATGCACAATATTGTCGAGCGGCCCATGGTCGTGAACGGCGAGATCACCATCCGCCCGATCATGTATCTGGCGCTGTCTTATGATCACCGCATCGTCGATGGCCGCGAAGCGGTCAGCTTCCTGGTACGTATCAAGGAATGCATCGAAGATCCGCAGCGCATCATGCTGGATATGTAGGGCTCCACTTAATATCCGATAAGAAGAAGGACAAGTTCATGGCCGACAATAATTACGACGTAACCGTAATCGGCGGCGGGCCGGGAGGCTATGTGGCCGCCATCCGCGCCGCCCAGTTGGGGATGCGCGTCGCCCTCGTCGAAAAGCGGGCGACCCTTGGCGGCACCTGCCTCAATGTGGGCTGCATTCCATCCAAAGCCTTGCTGCATTCCTCGCACTTGTTCGAAGAAGCCGGGCACGGATTTGCCAACCACGGCATCAAGGCGGGCAAGCTGGAACTCAATCTCAAAGCCATGATGGCGCACAAGAATGGCGTCGTCGGCGACACCGTCAAGGGCGTCGATTACCTGATGAAAAAGAATAAGATCACGCGGCTTCTTGGCTCCGGCGCCATCGCCGGGCCGGGCTCGGTCACGGTAACACCCGAAAAGGGCAAAGCCGAAACCCTGACTACCAAGAACATCGTCATCGCCACCGGCTCCGACGTGGCGTCTTTGGGCGGCGTTGATATTGATGAAAAGCAGATTGTTTCGTCCACCGGCGCGCTGAAATTATCCAAGGTTCCGAAGAAGATGATCGTCGTCGGCGCCGGTGTCATCGGCTTGGAGATGGGATCGGTCTGGCGCCGCCTCGGCGCCGAGGTGACGGTGGTTGAATTTTTGGGTGCCATCCTGCCCGGCATGGACGGCGAGGTCTGCAAGACCATGCAGAAAATCCTCGAAGGCCAGGGCATGACATTCAAACTGAACGCCAAGGTGACCGGCGCCAAAACCGCCAAAACCGGCGTAACCTTGGATGTTGAGCCGGTGGACGGCGGCGCCGCCGAAAAAATCAAGGCCGACGTGGTGCTGGTGGCCATTGGCCGGCGTCCCTATACGGACGGGCTCGGGCTCGAAACCGTCGGCATCGAATTGGAGCGCGGCTTCATTCCCGTCGACGGCAAATTGCAGACCAAGGCCGCCGGAATTTATGCCATCGGCGATGTGGTCGGCGGGCTGATGCTGGCCCACAAGGCCGAAGAAGAAGGCGTCAAGATCGCCGAGTTGCTGGCCGGCCAAGCCGGTCACGTCAATTATGATGCGATCCCGGGCATTGTCTATACGAGCCCTGAGGTCGCCGGCCTCGGCAAGACCGAAGAGCAATTGAAAGAGGCCGGCGTCGCCTACAACACCGGCAAGTTTCCGTTTATGGCCAACGCCCGCGCCCGCGCCATGGTCGCCACCGAAGGCTTCGTTAAAATCCTCGCCGACAAAGAGACCGACGAAGTGCTCGGCGTTCATATCGTCGGCGCCGCAGCCGGCGATTTGATCCAGGAATGCGTGGTTGCCATGGAATTCGGCGGCTCGGCGGAAGATATTGCGCGCACCTGCCACGGCCATCCGGGTCTGTCCGAAGTGGTCAAGGAAGCCGCCCTGGCGGTCGCCGGCCGCGCCCTTCATATGTAAATTATTTAAGGTTAGCCCTATGCTCACTCTCATGCCCGAAAGCGCGGGCGATCTGGTCTGTCTCAAGGCAGCCGGCAAGCTCACCGACGAAGAATACAAGGACATGATGCCGCGCCTGGAAGCGGTGATCGCCGAGCATGGCTCCTTGCGCCTTTATGCCGATCTGACCGAGTTCGACGGCTGGGACTGGCGCGCCGCCTGGGACGATGTGGCTTTCGGCATCAAGCATTGGAACGATGTTTCGAAAATCGCGCTGATCGGTGATGCCGCCTGGGAAGACCTGGCCGCCAAAATCGCCGATAAGATCACACCAGCAGACGTGCGCAATTTCGCCGCCGGTGAGACGGGCGAAGCGCTACAATGGGTACGCGAAGGTTAAGTTTTTTAAGAAACCAGCTGCTCGGGCTGTTTCTTCGGCTTCAGGCAGCCCCAGCCCTTGGTGTCATCGGGGCGGATGCCCAGATGGCGGGCGATGGCGGCTTCGTTGATCTGCTGCAAATGATCCAGCATCTTGCCTTTTTTGACCACGCCGCGCGTCGTTAGATCGGACCGGTAGGCGGCCTCGGTCGTCTTGCAGCCGCGATAGGCTTTCAAAAGCAGCCGCCATTCCGTGGCGCCGCCCTTTTCATAGCCCGCATTCAAGCAATTCACATAGGCGCTATGGGCCTTGGAATCAAATTTTGTGTCCTGGAACGGGGCGTTGTCCTGCAACAGCATGACCGCCGCGCCGATGCCGACGATGGCGCCGCCTAAATTGAACAAGGTGGCTTTCTTCATGGGCTCAATCCTTTGTTGCACCGATGCTAGCCCCATTTGCATTTTGCGGCAACGGAAAAGGCTTCAATCCTCGTCCTGCACCGGATTGGCGAGCACGCCTATCCCCGAGATTTCCATCTCTACTTGGTCGCCGGGCTTTAAGTAAATTCCTGCCTCCCGGCGCGGGCGGATGCCACCGGGCGAGCCGGTGGTGATGACGTCGCCCGGCTCCAAAGCAGTAAAGGTGGAGACGTAGGCGAGGATCTGGGCAATGGAAAATATCATGTCGCCCGTGGAGCCGTTCTGAATTTCTTCGCCGTTGATACGGTGCAAAATGGTGAGGGCGTGCGCGTCGGCAATCTCGTCGCGGCTCACCATCCAGGGCCCGAAAGCGCCGCAACTATCGAAGTTCTTGCCCGGCGATACGTTGCGGCTGGTGTGATCGGCCCAATCGGTAAGGGTGCCGTCATTAAGGATCGAATAGAAGGCGATATGGTCCATGGCCGTGTCTTCAGGTATGTGGCGCCCACCGGTACCGATGATCACCGCCAGCTCCGCCTCGCCATCGAAAAACTGGGATGCCTTGGGCCGGATCAACGGTTCCAGATGCCCGGCGTGGGAGCCGTGACGGCGCATGAAGATGCTCGGATGACCGGGAAAATTGGTGCCCATGTCCGCATAGGCGGAGCCGTAATTGCGGCCCACCGCCAAAACAGAATTGGCCCCTTTGACCGGCGGCAGATAGCGGATGTCGGCCAGGGCAAAATCGGCGGACGCATCGGTCAGCGCTTCCAGCTCGCCAAGCGCGCCGGCGGTTAGAACATCGGTAACGTCGCCGAATTTGGGCCTAAGCCGCGCACCCGCATCGACAACGCCGCCTTCGGTGACGACGCCATAGCTTTGGGTTCCCGCATGGATGAAGCGGACAATTTTCACTATTTACTCCCGCGCTCTCGGATGGGCATCCCGGTAAACCTCTGTCAGCCGGGCCGCGTCCACTTCGGTATAGCGCTGGGTGGAGGATAGAGAGGCGTGGCCGAGCAATTCCTGGATGGTGCGCAAATCACCGCCGCCGGCCAACAGGTGCGTTGCGAAACTATGGCGGAGGCTGTGCGGCGTCGCCGTATCGGGCAGGTTCAGCATGACCCGGACCCGGCGCATCTGGCGCTGCACGACCCCCGGATTGAGCCGCCCGCCCCGGGCGCCGACGAATAATGGTTCTTTGGGCCCCAGCCGATGCGGGCATTGTTTGAGGTAGCTATCGATGCGCTCGGTAATGACCGGCAAGACCGGCACCAGCCGTTGCTTGTTGCCTTTGCCGGTGATGACCAGCGCAGCACTGCCGTCGCCATCCAGCTCCGGCGTATCACCCACATTCAGGCCCAGCGCTTCGGAGATGCGCAGCCCGCAGCCATAGATGAGAGTGAACAAGGCCCGGTCGCGGGCCGCCAGCCAAGGCTCTTCGTGGGCTTCGAAGACCGCTTCCAGGGCTTCCAGAGCCTCGGCCTCGGACAAAGCCTTGGGCAGGCTGACCGGTAGTTTCGGTGTTTTGACCGCCCGGATGGCGGCGTTGCTGGCCAGGCCCCTTCGCTCCAGAAAGCTAAAAAAATTGCGCAACGCCGATAACGCCCTTGCCGTTGAAGTGCGTGATACGCCTTCGGCTCCGCGCCGCGCCAAATAGCCTCTGAAATCGGCGAGCGCGAGGCCGGCGAAATCTTCGATGCCCGGCGCATGGCCCAGATGTTCGGCCAGATAGCTGCAAAAGGCGGCCAGGTCGCGGCCATAGCCGTCCAGGGTGTGGGCGGAGCAGTTGCGCTCCACCTCCAGCCAGCGCCACCAGTCTTCGATGGCGGCCAAAAGGGCGGGCTCGGCGGTGGTATCGATCTGGGCGGCCATTTGGGGGGACATGGGGGCCCCGCCTCAGCCTCTCGGCAGCCAGCGGCGCAAGGATAATTCGGCGACCCGGGCCAGGAAATTTACCAAATCAGAGCCTTGGCCGGGATGGAAGGAGCCGCGCTCGCGCGACCCGAGGGCCAGGATGCCCACCGGAAGATTGTCGCCCGCATTGACGCGCACATAGGCGGCCGAGCGCACCAGGCCAGCGGTTTCGCCGAACAATGCGCCATCGTCGCTGGCCTCTTCGAGCAAGGCAAAAGGTTTATCGGTGCCGCCGAGCAATGCGTCCACTGAGCCCGGCGCCAGCCATTTGATCTCGCCCGAGCCAAGCGCGCCCGAGCCAGTCTCGCCGGTTTCCAGGCACAGCGACACCGCGTCCACATCCAACAAGAGCGGCAGATCAAAGCGGATAACGTGCAGGATGCGGTCCAGGCTGTCGGCGCCCAAAAGCGCCATGACGCCAGCATGGGTGCGAGTCTGAATGAGAATGTTGGAACGGGTGGTTGAAATCAACAGGTTCGCGGCATCGCGCAAATCCTGAGATTCTTCGCGCAAGCGTTCCAGCATGACACTTTGCAGATCGACCACCTCTTCGCCGTCCCACCGGGCCGGCGGCGTCAGGCTTTGTACAAGCTCGGGCCGCTCCGCCAAGAAATCGGGATGGGCGGCGAGATAACGCGCGACCGCATCAGCGCTCGGCCCAACCGCCATGTCGAGATCGGTATCCCGGAATTCCAGGTCGTCGCCGCTTGCCGTCATGATATTCCGCCTTTCCCAAGTTTGCCGCCCGAACATTCGGGCGATTCGTGCATCCTTGCAACGGAATTAACTTATCAGGGTTAAAGAATCGTTTGCCCGGTTTTTTCCCAATCGGCGAGGAAGGCGGCAAGGCCCTTGTCGGTCAGCGGGTGATTGTAAAGCTGGCCGAGGATTTTGGGCGGAATGGTCACCACCTCGGCACCGAGGCGCGCCGCCTCGACCACATGCATGGGATGGCGGATGGAAGCGACCAGGACCTCGGTCTCGAATTCTGGGTAGTTGGCGTAAATCTCGACAATGTCGGAGATCAGCCCCATGCCGTCGGTGCCGGTATCATCGAGCCGGCCAACGAAGGGCGACACAAACGTGGCCCCCGCCTTGGCCGCTAAGATGGCTTGGGCGGCGGAGAAGCATAAGGTCACATTGACCATGGTGCTCTCGTCCGAAAGCGTTTTGCAGGCGCGGAGGCCATCCACGGTTAGCGGCACCTTGACCGCTACATTATCGGCGATTTGCGCCAGCTTGCGGCCTTCCGCGATCATCCCGTCGGCATCGGTTGCGGTTACCTCGGCGCTGATCGGGCCGGGCACGATGGCGCAAATCTCGGCGATGGTGTCGGCAAAGGGGCGCCCGGTTTTGGCGACCAGGGATGGATTGGTGGTAACCCCGTCGACCATGCCGGTCCCCGCCAATTCGCGAATATCATCGATGTCGGCGGTGTCGATAAAAAACTTCATTGGGTATTCTCCTGGCTCAATATTTCGGCCAACGGCCAATGGCGGGGATTTGTTTCCCCATCGCGAATGGCTAGAGTGTATCCCATGGCCCCACCCGATTCCAGACAAGCGAAAACCAAGCCTGCGCCAGACCGATCCGGCGATCGCGTGACCGTGCTATTGCCGCTGCCGCTGGGGCGCGGCTATACCTACGGGGTGCCGGCGGATCTTGATCTGGCGCCCGGCGATTTCGTCGCCGTGCCGCTCGGCCCGCGCACCGTTACCGGCGTTGTCTGGGACCGGGAACCAGAGGACGTGCCCGCAGGCAAACTGAAATCGGTGCTGGAACGATTGCCGGCGCCGCCCCTGCCCGATGTGTCGCGGCGCTTCGTCGAATGGGTGGCGGCCTACAACATGTCGTCCTGGGGGGCGGTCCTCAAAATGGCGATGAGCGTGCCGGCGGCGCTGCAGCCGGAAAAATCGGTGCGCGCCTATGTCGCGGCACCCGATCCGCCGCCATTCAAAATGACCAAGGCGCGGGAACGGGTGCTGGCCGTCCTTGCCGAAGGCCCGGCGCGTACAGGCGCAGATATCGCGTCCGAAGCCGGCGCCGGTGCTAGCGTGATCAAGGGGCTCGCCGACGCCGGCGTTTTGGCGCGCGCCGACCTGGCGCCACCGCCCGCCTTCGAAATTCCCGATTGGGCCGCCGAGGGGCCTACCCTTTCCACCGATCAGCAAACGGCGGCGGAGGCCCTTTGCAAAGATGTAAAAAGCGGCGGCTTTGGCGTCACCGTGATCGAAGGGGTGCCCGGCTCGGGCAAGACCGAAGTGTATCTAGAAGCCGTCGCCGCCGCCTTGGAGCAAGGCAAACAGGCCCTGGTAATGCTGCCCGAGATCGCGCTGTCGGCCCAGTGGTTGCAGCGGTTTCGCGCCCGCTTCGGTGTGGCGCCGGCGGTCTGGCATTCGGACCTGACCGGCGTGCAACGGCGCAGAACCTGGCGCGCCGTGGCCGATGGTCAGGCGCGGGTGGTGGTCGGCGCCCGCTCGTCCTTGTATTTGCCATTTGCCAATCTGGCCGTGATCGCCGTCGATGAAGAACATGACCAATCCTTCAAACAGGATGAAGGCGTCATCTATAATGCCCGCGACATGGCCGTAGTGCGCGCTCAGTTGGGGGAAATTCCGGCCATCCTGGTGACCGCCACGCCGTCCCTGGAAACCGACCAGAACGTGCGCTCGGGCCGCTATTCCCACCATTTGCTGCCGGTGCGCCACGGCGGCGCTTCGCTGCCCGAAATCAGCATCGTCGATATGCGTAGCGACAAACCCGAACGCGGCCATTGGCTGTCGCCGTCCCTGGTGGAGGCCATGAAGAAGACCTTCGCAGCCGGCGAACAGGTGTTGCTGTTTTTAAACCGGCGCGGCTATGCACCGCTGACCCTCTGCCGCAAATGCGGCCACCGGCTGCAATGCCCCCAGTGCAGCGCCTGGCTAGTGGAGCATCGCTTGCTGGGGCGGTTGCAATGCCACCACTGCGGCTATGCGGCGCGCCAGCCCGAGCGTTGCTCCGAATGCGATGCCGAGGACCAGTTCACCGCCTGCGGGCCCGGGGTCGAGCGCCTCGCCGAAGAGGTCGCCGAGCGGTTTCCGGAGATTGCCGCCACTCTGGCGGTCAGCGATATCATCAACACTCCGGCGCGCGCGACCGAGCTGGTGCGCAGCATCGAAGAGCGCGAGGTGGATTTAATCATCGGCACGCAAATCGTCGCCAAGGGTTATCATTTTCCGCATTTGACCCTGGTCGGCGTGGTTGATGCGGATCTGGGTCTGGCCGGCGGCGATCTCCGCGCCGCCGAGCGCACGTTTCAGCTATTGTATCAGGTGGCCGGACGCGCCGGGCGGGCGGAGCGTCCGGGCCGGGTGCTGATGCAGACCTACATGCCGGATCATCCCGTCATCCAGGCGCTGAGCGAAGGCGACAGCGCCGGTTTTCTGGAGGCCGAGGCCCGCGACCGGCAAGGCGCCGGCATGCCGCCCTTTGGCCGTCTGGTCGGCATCATTGTATCGGGCACCGACGAGCGTCTGGTCGATGCGGCGGCCAGCGCCCTTGGCCGCTCGGCGCCGCGCTCGGCGGAGGTGCAAATTCTCGGCCCCGCCCCGGCGCCCATGGCGGTGCTGCGCGGCCGCCACCGCCGCCGCTTTCTGGTCAAGGCCGGGCGCAGCGTGAATATTCAGGAGCGCGTCAGACACTGGCTCAGAAATACGTCCCTGCCGAAAAAAGTCCGGGTTCAGACCGACGTCGATCCGTATAGTTTCCTGTAAGATAAATCCCTTTTAATGTATTGATAAATAACAATTTTTAAGGCCCCGACCGGACCTCTTGCATGGCCAGAAGCAGTATGCTAGACAACGGTCGCTTTGGCCGGACTCGCTCCGGAAGGGGCAGAATTTCAACAAATCCAAGGGTTCCGCATGCCGCGAACTTGCCAGGGACCGATCAGACGAGGGAACGCCTAGTGGCAACCGAAACGACAGGCGCCACTGGTCTCGCCGGGCGGTATGCAACCGCGTTGTTCGATCTCGCCAGCTCCGAAAATGCCCTCGATCAGGTGGCAGCGGATCTTCGCGCCCTGGCGGCGATGATTGACGGCTCGCCCGATTTGACCCGCATGGTTCGCTCGCCGGTGATCTCCCGTGCCGAGCAAAGCGCCGCCATAGACGCCATTTTGGATGCCGCTGACGCCGCACCGTTGACTCGCAAGTTCGCCGGCGTGGTGGCCGCCAATCGGCGCCTGTTTGCGTTGACCGATATTATCGAAGGGTACCTCGCCATTCTCGCCGGGCGCCGCGGCGAAGTTACCGCCGAGGTGGCCAGCGCCACGCCGCTAACGGACCGCCAGCAGGCGGATATCCTGGCGGCGCTTACCAACACGTTGGGGGGCAGTGTCTCGATCAAGGCTTCTGTCGATCCGGATATGCTGGGCGGCCTTGTCGTCCGTGTCGGATCGCGCCTGGTCGATTCGTCCCTTCGCACCAAGCTTAATCAAATGGGTATCGCCATGAGAGGGTCAGGATAATGGAAATCCGCGCGGCTGAAATCTCCGCAATTCTAAAAGATCAAATTGAAAATTTCGGGACCGAGGCTGAAGTCGCCGAGGTTGGACAGGTGCTCACCGTCGGTGACGGCATCGCCCGTGTGCATGGCCTCGATAAGGTGCAGGCCGGCGAGATGGTCGAATTTCCGGGCGGTATTCGGGGCATGACCCTGAACCTGGAAGAGGACAATGTGGGTATCGTTATCTTCGGCGATGACCGCACCATCCGCGAAGGCGATACGGTCAAGCGTACAGGCGATATCGTCGATGTGCCGGTGGGCAAGGAGCTTTTGGGGCGCGTCGTCGACGGATTGGGCGAGCCGATTGACGGCAAGGGTCCGATCAATGCCAAGCAGCGCTCGCTTATTGAAGTGAAAGCACCCGGCATCATCCCCCGGAAATCGGTGCACGAGCCGATGCAGACCGGCATCAAGGCTATCGATACGCTGATCCCGGTGGGCCGTGGCCAACGCGAATTGATTATCGGCGATCGCCAGACCGGTAAGACGGCGATCATCATCGATACCATCATCAATCAGAAAAAAATCAACGACGCGGCCACCAACGATTCCGAAAAGCTCTATTGCATCTATGTCTCCGTCGGCCAGAAACGCTCCTCGGTGGCCCAGTTCGTCAAGTTGCTGGAAGAGCACGGCGCCATGGAATATTCCATCGTCGTCGCGGCAACCGCGTCGGAGCCGGCGCCGTTGTTGTTCCTGGCGCCCTATACAGGCTGCGCCATGGGCGAATTTTTCCGCGACAATTCCCAGCACGCGGTGATTTTCTACGACGATCTGACCAAGCAGGCCATCGCCTACCGGCAGATGTCGTTGTTGCTGCGTCGCCCGCCGGGCCGCGAAGCCTATCCCGGCGATGTCTTTTATCTGCATTCCAGGTTGCTGGAGCGGGCCGCGAAAATGAACGATGAGCATGGCTCGGGCTCGCTGACCGCTTTGCCGGTCATCGAAACCCAGGCCAACGACGTTTCCGCCTATATCCCCACCAACGTGATCTCCATCACCGACGGTCAGATCTTCTTAGAAACCGATCTGTTCTATAAGGGCATTCGCCCGGCGGTGAATGTGGGTCTGTCGGTGTCCCGCGTCGGTTCCGCTGCCCAGGTCAAGGCCATGAAACAGGTGGCCGGCTCGATCAAGTTGGAGCTGGCCCAGTACCGGGAAATGGAAGCTTTTTCCCAGTTCGCCTCGGATCTCGACGCCTCCACCCAGCGCTTGTTAGCACGCGGCGCGCGTCTCACGGAGCTGCTCAAACAAGGCCAGTTCTCGCCCTACGCCATGGAAGAACAAGTGGTTGCCATCTATTCCGGCGTCAACGGCTTTGTCGATGACATCCCCGTCAACGATATTGTCCGCTTCGAAGCCGCGCTGATAGAAGCGATCCGCGACAAGGGCCAGGATATCCTGATCGCCATTCGCACTGAACAAGAAATATCCGAGGCGACGGGTGAAAAGTTGAACACTTTCATCGGCGATTTCGCCTCGGCGTTTGAATAACCGGCGCCGCCCTTAGAGCCGCTTTATTAACGAATAGGATGGGAACGACCAGGAATGGCCGGCCTTAAAGAACTTAAAACCCGGATCGCCAGCGTGAAGTCCACGCAGAAGATCACCTCGGCCATGAAAATGGTGGCCGCCAGCCGTCTGCGCCGGGCGCAGGAGGCGGCCGAAGCGGCGCGTCCCTATGCGGCGCGTATGGCGCGTATGATTGGCTCAATCGTCACGGGCGCCAGTACCGATGGCGCGCCGGCGTTGCTGGCCGGCACCGGCAAGGATGACATTCATCTGCTGATCCCGGTGACCTCGGACCGGGGCCTTTGCGGCGGCTTCAACGCCTCCATCATCCGCGAGACCCGGCGACGCATCAAAGCCTTGGAAGACGACGGCAAGACGGTCAAATTGCTCTGTGTCGGACGCAAGTCGCGCGATATTTTGCGCCGCGAGCATGGCGACAAAATGGTCGAAACCTTCACCGGTATCGGGCGCAGCGTGGTGCAGTTGGACGAAGCGCAAATGGTCGCCGCCGAAGTGCGCCGGCTTCTGGGTGAAGGTGAATTTGATGTCTGTACGGTGATCTTCAACCGCTTCGTTTCGGCCATGACCCAGGTCGTGACGCCGCAACAACTGATCCCGGTTCTTTTGGACGAAAACGAGCCGGCGGAAGAAGAAGCGCCCGATGGGCCGCAAGCGTCTTACGAATACGAGCCGTCGGAGGCTGATATCCTGGACAATTTGCTGCCAGCCAATCTGGATGTTCAGATTTTCCGCGCGCTTCTGGAATCAGCTGCGTCCGAGCACGGCGCCCGCATGACCGCCATGGACAATGCGACCCGCAATGCCGGCGACATGATAGACGATCTGACCATGACCTTTAACCGCACCCGACAGGCGCGGATCACCTCCGAGCTGATTGAAATTATCTCCGGCGCCGAGGCGGTGTAGAACATTGAACTAAATCGCCGTCCGGGCGCAACCGGCGGCGAACCTAAGGAGTAGACGAAAATGGCGAAAAACAATGTTGGCGCGATATCCCAGATTATGGGTGCCGTTGTCGATGTGAAATTCGAAGGCGATCTGCCGGAGATTCTCAACGCCCTCGAGATCACCCACGATGACAAGCGCCTCGTGCTTGAAGTGGCGCAGCATCTGGGCGAAAGCCAGGTGCGCACCATTGCCATGGACACCACCGATGGTCTGATGCGCGGCCAAGAGGTCATCGATACCGGCAGCCCCATCGAAATGCCCGTTGGCCCGGAAACATTGGGCCGCATCTTGAACGTCATCGGCGAGCCGGTGGACGAGCGTGGACCGGTGGTAACCAAAAATAAAGCCTCGATCCACAGGTCGGCACCCACCTTTGCGGAACAATCCACGGAAACCGAAATTCTGGTGACCGGCATCAAGGTTGTCGATCTGATCGAACCTTACGCCAAGGGCGGCAAGATCGGCCTGTTCGGCGGCGCTGGCGTCGGCAAGACGGTCATCATCATGGAGCTGATCAACAATATCGCCAAGGGCCACGGTGGCTATTCGGTGTTCGCCGGGGTTGGCGAGCGCACCCGCGAAGGCAACGATCTCTACCACGAAATGATCGATAGTGGCGTCATCGTGCCCGATGGACCGGGCTCCAAGGCGGCGCTGGTCTATGGCCAGATGAACGAGCCGCCAGGCGCCCGCGCCCGGGTCGGACTGTCGGGTCTGACATTGGCCGAATATTTCCGCGACGAGGAAGGCCAGGACGTGCTGTTCTTCGTCGACAATATTTTCCGCTTCACCCAGGCCGGTTCCGAAGTGTCGGCATTGCTGGGCCGCATCCCCTCGGCGGTCGGTTATCAGCCGACCTTGGCCACCGACATGGGCACCTTGCAGGAGCGTATCACTTCCACCAACAAAGGCTCGATCACCTCGGTGCAGGCGATCTATGTGCCCGCCGATGATCTGACCGATCCGGCGCCGGCGGCCTCGTTTGCGCATCTGGATGCGACCACGGTGCTGTCGCGCCAGATTGCCGAGCTGGGTATTTATCCGGCGGTGGACCCGTTGGATTCCACCTCCCGGGTTTTGGATCCAAAGATTGTCGGCGACGAACATTACGATACGGCCCGCGAAGTGCAGCGCATCTTGCAGACCTACAAATCTTTGCAGGACATTATCGCCATTTTGGGCATGGATGAATTGTCGGAAGAGGACAAATTGACCGTCGCCCGGGCCCGCAAAATCCAGCGATTCCTAAGCCAGCCGTTCCACGTGGCCGAAGTGTTCACCGGCACGCCCGGCGTGTTCGTCAATCTGGAAGACACCATCAAGGGCTTCAAGGCGATCTGCGCCGGCGAATATGATCATCTTCCCGAAGGCGCCTTCTACATGGTCGGCACCATCGAGGAAGCCATCGAAAAAGCCCAGAAAATGGCCGCCGAGGCGGCCTAGAGGATTTCTGAATTATGGCCGATGCCAACGCCGCCAAGGTAAATTTTGAGCTGGTAACCCCGGCCCAATTGGTGTTTTCGGAAGACGCCGACATGGTCGTGGTGCCCGGCGCCGAAGGTGACTTTGGTGTTTTACCCGGCCATACGCCGTTCCTGACCACATTGCGGCCGGGCCTGATCGATATCCACGATGGTGGCTCAATTGCTCAAAGCCTGTTTGTCGAGGGCGGCTTTGCCGAGGCAACGGAAGAGCGTTGCACGGTGCTGGCCACCGGCGTCCGCCCGATGGCTGAGGTCACCGCCGAAGACGCCCGCGAACGTCTGGCCGCCGCCAACGAGGCCGCCGCCGCCGCCGATGACGAAACCCGCGCCGCCGCCGAGACCGAACGGGTTGCCGCCGAAGCCATGGTCAAGGCCACCGAAATGCGCTCCAGCGCCGGCAGCTAGACGCGCCTGCCCATTCCCGTTTCGTTAAGGTTTTTGCGCCATCGTCCGCCCATGTTGGGGCGGCGTATCATCTATGCATTTTTCTTGATCCTGGCGGCCGGCACCGCCAGTGCCGCCGATCTGGCCATCACTATCACCGGCATTCGGAGCGCCGATGGCTTGGTGCGCCTGGCCATCTTCGACAAGCCGGGCGAATTTCCCGAAGGCGAGGAATATGCGGCAAAGGACGTGGCCGCCCGCGTCGTCGCCCAGACGGTGATCTTCCGGAACATAGAGCCGGGCCGCTACGCCGTCGCCATGCATCACGACGAAAACGCCAACCATGAAATGGATTTCTATTTCTTCGGCCTGCCGAAGGAAGGCTACGGCTTTTCCCGCAACGCCCCGGTCTTCTTCGTAGCACCCGGTTTTGAAGAGGCGGCGTTCACCGTGCCCGCCAGGGGGCTGCAGATCAGTTTTGAAGTGCGGTACTAGATATCCATCCCGGCTTTGCGCAGACCTTCGATAACGTCATCCCGGAATATGGCGTGCCAGTTCTTCAAGAAATTCCCAATTTTTGGATAGGAATGCAAAAGCCCGTCGATTTCGCTTTCCGCTTCCCGGCCCAAATGACCAAGGGACGCGACCCGCGTGGTATAGGATAAAAACCCGACAACCGAACGGGACCGTTTTAATTTGGTTGTCCATTCGAGGTTGCCCTCGTAATCGCCAACCGCAAAATAGGCGCAGGCGAGAACGGTCATCATCCGGTTCATGTTGAGATCGCAGGGGCTCAACCGGATGGCGGTCAAGGCGTGATCAACCGCTTCTTCGGCACGGCCAGTAAGATAAAGGGCTGGACCAACCTCTACATGCCCGGCGGCGGACATGGGATTGAGGGCCAAGCCATGCTCCAATGTGGAAATCGCCTCCTCGAATTTTCCATGCGAGTTGGCCGCTTGGGCGGTCAGCGCATCGCCGAGGGCGAGGTAGCCGGCCGGGTCCGCGGAATCCAGTTGGGTTGCATTGCTGCCGGCCTCGACCGCTTCGTCGATTGCCTGGAACGCAATGGTTTCGCGCGCCAACCAAGTTAGCGCATAGCACAGTCCGGTGTGGGCTCTGGCGGTCCCGGGGGATAGCGCGATCGATTGCCGCAGTAGCCCCACCGCAATTTCGCAATCGCCTTTGAGACGCCGGCTATAGTGATACATGCCGCGCTGATAAAGATCCCAAGCATCCAAGCTATCGGGGTGTTTGGCCAGCGCCCGCTCCATATCACCCAGCGACAGGGCGGGCAAAACCGCGCCGATCACTGTTTCGGTAATCTCGTCCTGGACCGCAAATATGTCTTCAAGCTCCCGGTCGTAACGCTCGGCCCATATATGTTTACCCGATACCCCGTCGATCAACTGGGCGGTGATGTGCACGCGGTTGCCGGCCTTTCTGACGCTGCCTTCCAGGACGTAATGGACGTCCAAATCTTTGGCAACATCCCGGATATCCGGCGACTGATTCTTGTATGAAAAGCTGGAATTGCGGGCGACAACGTGGAGTTGGTTTACGCGTGACAGTCCGGTGATGATGTCCTCGGCAATGCCGTCTGAAAAATACTCCTGTTCCGGATCACCTGATAGATTGTCAAAGGGCAGGACGGCGATGGCGGTTTTGCCTCGGGTCAGTTGCTCGGCAGGCGCCGCTTTCCGGTCCAGTAAAATGCGGTAGGCGCGGATCGGTTGGGCGATATTTTTTACTTCCTGATCGCCCATATCTTCGATGGCCATATCGATGCGGTGGCGCACCTGGTCGGCGACCAGGCCGGAAAGGCAGATGCCGCCCGGCTCGGCGAGGGCTTCCAGGCGGGCAGCGATATTGACGTCGTCGCCATAAATTTCGGTGCCGTCGATCATCACCTCGCCGGAATGAACACCGATGCGGAATAACAATTTCTTGTCCTCGGCGATGCCCTCGTTCTCTTTGGCGAGTTTGCCTTGCGCCTCAATGGCCGTGGTGACGCATTCGACGACGCTGCCGAACTCGGCCAATATCGCATCGCCGGCATAATGATTGACCCGCCCGCCGTGGCTTTCGATGGCTTTGGTCAGCAGCGCAAGGCCGGTGCGCAGCGCCTCGTGGGTGCCGACTTCGTCGACGCCAGTCGGGCGCGAATAGCCGGCCACATCCGCATACAGAATCGCCGCCAATTTGCGTTGGATTTCCTGATCGCTCATGGGCCTCCCCAAAAGGCGCTTCGTTGGCGGCTATTTTAGATAAAGTTGAAGCACTGGCAATGGCGCAGGCGGATAACGGGAGCGCCGATCCTATTCCCCCTTGTAAACGGCCTTCCGTTTTTCGAAAAATGCATTGGCGCCTTCGGTATAGTCGTAACTGTCCCGGAGCTTCTCGTACGCCTGGCCTTCCAGGTTCATGCCGAAATCCAGGGTCGAATCGAAGGCTGTATTCATCACCCCCTTGACGGTCGCCAAGGCCAGGGGTGACAGGGCGTTGAGGCGGGCGGCGTATTTTTCGATCATTTCATCGAGCGCCGCTTGGTCTTCGGCCACATCGGTTAGAATGCCCCAATCCAGCGCTGTCTCCGCCGGCACCCGTTCGCCGAGGAAAACCATCTTCTTGGCGCGGGCCAGGCCGATGAGGCTGGTCAGCCTGATGGCGCCGCCGCTACCGGGCATCTGGCCGATGCTGACTTCGGGCAGGCCGACCAGGGTGTCTTTCGTGGCCAGGCGGAAATCGCAGGCCAACGACAATTCGAAGCCAACGCCAAAAGCATATTTCTCGAGGGCCGCGATCACCGGTTTTGAGGCGCGCGCCGGAGCGGAGATGTTCCAGGACATGTGCGACATGCCGTTCCTGGGCACATCGAAAAAACCGCGCACATCACCGCCGGACGTATAAACGCCGCCGTTTCCGCGAATGACGATGACTCCGACATCGTCATCCTCATCGAAAGCTTCGATTATGGCGCGAATTTGATTGCGCGCGCCATAGGCCACGATGTTGAGCGGCTCCCGGTCCAGATACAGCCAGCCGATCCGTTTTTCCTTATCGACCTCGATGCGCAGCCCGTCGAGGTCTTCCAGAATTTCGGCGCGTTGCTTGGCATAGTCGTCGGTCATTTGATTACTCCACGGAAATTGAAATTAAAGCCATGGGCCAGGGCCTCGAATCTCCCGATCCGCCATATTCCTTGCCAAAGACAGCTACGGATCAAATTACGAAGAGGACGAAAAAGCTAAAAATACTGGCCAGCGCCAAGGCGGCCTGCACCGCCGGTGCATCAAGGATCGGGTCGGGTCCGAGTTCGGGAACATTGTGAAGGTTCATGGCCCGGCCCAGTACGCATACGGCTCTCAAATTGTCTACCATCCCGAAATCCCTTTTGCTTTAACTTTGCTTGCCGCTGATTCTGGCAGAGGCTACCCGATATTGCAAAGTCCGCCTTTCTTGACGGGAAATTGGGGTGGGATTAAGCTCCAAATATTCTTTTGGAGGCTCGACATGGCTGATTACGCAATGGAACCATTGGTTCACAACGCTTGGTATATCGCTGCCTGGGCGCACGAGATCGACGAGGGCATCGTCGCCCGGCGCATACTGGGCGAAGACGTGGTGCTGTTCCGGGACGGGAACGGCAAGGCGGCGGCGCTGGAAGACCGCTGTTGTCACCGGGCGGTGCCCCTCAGCCTTGGCAAAACTTGCGCGGCCGGCATCCGCTGCGGCTATCACGGGCTGGCCTTCGATGGCGCCGGCAAGTGCGTCGATAATCCCGGCGAGGCCACCAACGCGGACGTGTTCAAAGTGCGCGCCTTTAAAATGGTGGAACGCCAGAACATGCTGTGGATATGGATGGGCGATCAAGCCCGCGCCGACGAAAGCCAGATCGTCGATTTTCCCTACCACGATCTGGACGCCTGGCCGACCCATTATGGCCGCTACGAGTTCGCCGCCAATTACATGTTCATGATCGATAATTTGATGGACTTGACCCATCTCGGATATGTGCACGGCTCGACCATCGGCGGCGACCCCAATGCCCACAACGAAGCCGAGTTGGAAACCAAGCGCACGGAGCGCGGCGCGCACTTCATCCGCTGGATGATGAACTCGCCGCCGCCGCCGTCCTTCGTAAAGGCGGCTGGCTTCAAGGGCAATCTGGACCGCTGGTCCGATTTCGAATATGTGGCGCCGGCGTCCGTGCGCCAATGGGGCGGCGGGCTCGACGAAGGCACCGGGGCCCGCGAAAACCGCGATCAGGACGGCGGACTGTCTTTACGGCTCCTCCATCACGCGACGCCGGAAACCGACACCAGCTTCCATTATTTCTTCTCTGTCTCCGTCGAGGGCATCCCCGTGCAATCCGAGACCGGCAAAGGCTTCTTCGCCGATATTTTGGAAGCCTTCCTCGAAGACAAGGTGTTTATCGAAGCGCAACAGGAACTGGCCACAAAAAACCCGGACCGGCCCTTGATCGTCCGCCAGCACGACAAGGCGGTCGCCTATTCCCGCCAGGCCCTGCACCAGATGCTCGCCGAAGAGCTGAAACAGGCCGCCGAGTAGGGTTTATGCGCCCGCCGGTGTAATCACCAGTTCGGCGCCAAGGGCTTCGGCGGCGTCAATCACCAGACGTTCGGCGCTCTCATCCGCCAGCGGAATATTGTTTTCGCGAAAATAGCGGCGTGTTTGCGCCAGGTCGGTGGAGATCAGGCCGACCGCCACCCCGAAATGATCGGCGCGGATAAATCGCAGCTTGCCCCGGTCCAGGGTAATTTCTAAACCGCCATCCGTTGCGCTTGGCGCGCGTCCGGTAAATGTTGCCAACCGTGCGGCGCTGTCCGCCGGGTCCGGCACCAAATACACCGCTTCCGACAACCCGGTGATGGCGTTGTCGCGGGCGATGAACCGGTCTTGCCAGACATGGGCCGGCGTCAGGTGGGTGAGGGTCTGGATGCGGCCTTCGGGGAACTGATCGAAACCGGCGCGGATCACGGTGAAACCGGCTTCCGCTTCGCTGCCATCGGCGGCTTCGACAGTACGGCGCAAATTCACGGTGGGCTGTAAAGAGATGCCTGTGGTTTGCAGCCGCGCCGTTTCCAAGCCCGCATCGGCCACCGAAAAAGCGGTCAGATGGACGCCGATATATTGATCCATACGATCCCGCATATGGCGGCTAACGGGGGTATCGGTGCCTTCCACATCGGTGAGGAATTCCAGATATCCGTGTTCCAGCATGGCCAGTCGGTTGGCCGATCCTTGCGGGATCACTTCGCCGGTATTGGGGTCTTTGTCCCCATGCAAGGCAATCGGCGTCAGCGGGAAACCAAGCTTGCCAAACACCCGCGCCACTTCGTCCAGGTCGGGCACGTACCAGCCCACATGGTCCAGATATATTTCGCCGGGGCCGGGCAGGTTCAACGGGTTCGCCTCCTTTTTTTAAGGCTCGACGATGACTTTGCCGATAACCTCGCGGTCTTCGATCAGGCGCAAGGCCTCGGTGGCTTCGCTGAGCGGATAGGTGCCGGCGATAGGCACCTTCATGTCGCCGGCTTGGATCATGGCCAGCAGCGCGGTCAAATCTTCCGGCTCCCAACTGTTGGAGCCCCGAATATCAAATTCAAAGCTCCATACATAGCGGAGATCGGTTTTCGGATCGAAGCTGTCGGTAGCGCCGCAGGTGAGCATGCGCCCGCCGCGCCGCAAGCAACGCATGCCCTGCACCCAGGTATCGCCGCCGGTGAAATTGACCACCACGGTGACGCCGCCTTCATATTTGCGCCGGTGCGGCTTGGTATAAAGCTTCCAAATTTCCTTGACCCATTCGGTTTCCAGATAGTTGATTACGTGATCGGCGCCCATATCTGTGAGCGCCTGCATCTTCACCTCCGACGACGACAGGGCCACAACTTCGGCGCCTAGGATTTTGGCGAGCAATACCGCGCCGGTGCCGACGCCGCCCGAGGCACCCATGATCAGCACCTTGTCGTCCTTATTGACCTGGCCTCTTGTCACCATCATGCGGTGGGCGGTACCGTATGCGACCGGCAGGCTGGCGGCATCCGCATAAGATACGCCGTCCGGAATTGGGATCAACTGATGCTCCGGCGCGCGGCAAAATTCGGCCAGCCCGCCATCGATGGTCTCGCCCACCAGGCCGCCTTCCACTCGGTTGCGGGGATCGATGAGAACCGCATCGCCAACTTTAAAATTCTTCACATCGGCGCCGGTCTCGGCGATCTCGCCGGCAACGTCGAGGCCGCAAATTCTGGGCAGCTCCAAGGTCAGACCGGGCATGCCGTTGCGGGTAAACAGATCGTGGTAATTGAGCGAGGTCGCCTTCACCCGGACAACCACATCGCCAGGTCCGCATTCCGGGTCAGGATAGTTTTCTTCGTAGATGAGCTTGTCCATCTGGCCATGCTCATAAAGGACAACGGCTTTCATGGTCTCTCCTTAAATTTTTGCGCGCCGCCCTTAGCCGGCGGGCATGTGGAACACGCCGCGCCCGCTGGCCAGCAAGCGGCCCTCGGCATCGAAGACCGAGGCTTCGGCGGTGGAAAAGGTGCGGCCCAATTTGATCACCCGGGCCTGGACGGTAATCTCGCCTTCCTTGGCGGCCCGGTGGTAGTCGACGCGGAGATCAACGGTCGGCACCGGCCCGCCGATCTTTGCCGCCAGCGCATAATCGGAGGCGGTGTCAATAAGGGTGGCAAGGATGCCGCCATGGGCATAGCCGGCCTCTGCATTGACCAGGAATTCTTGCCGCCAGGGCACGGTGATTTGAATGCCGTCTTCGGTCACTTCAGCAACTTTTAGCCCCAGCCATTGATGGAAGGGCGCCTGGGTTATGCGATCCTGTAGTTCCGCGAGAGTCATTTTATTTTCGGCCATTAAACTTTCTCCCCAGCCAAGGCGCGCAATGCCGCCCGGTCGGTTTTGTTGGTCCCGGTCAAGGGAATTTCGGGCATCACGAATACCCGCCTCGGATGGGCATAGGCGGGACCGTTTTCGATTGCATAGGCTTTGACGTCGTCTTCGCCGAGCGTCGCGCCTTTCTCGGCGACGACGAAGGCGTATGGCACCTCGCCCTTGGTTTCGTGGGAAAAGGGCAGCACCACGGCCTGGGATATTCGTGCGAATTTCTCCAGCAGGGATTCCACCTGGCCCGGAAAGATGTTCTCGCCGCCGCAGACGAACATGTCATCGACCCTGCCGACAAAATAAAACCAGCCGTCTTCATCCTGGCGCATGATGTCGCCGGAATAGTTCCAGCCGTCTTTGAAGCAGCGCTCGGTCTCTTCCGGGTAATTATAAAAGCCCAAAGCGACACCGGGATTGCGCAAGACCAGCTCGCCCTGTTTGTCGTTGGGCCCGCCCTCGAACCGGTATTCACAGCCCGGTATCGGATAGCCGACGGCGCCCACCGGGCGTTCCAGCCCATCGGGATGGTACCAGCCGAGCATGATCGGTCCGCCCTCGGTGGTGCCGTAGTTGAGCTGGATAGCGGCGTTCTTGAAAACGGCTGAAATATCGCCAAGCAACACGTCCGACGCCGGCGCCGAGCCCATGGAAATGGTGCGCACATGGGAGAAATCGGAAGCTTCGATCAGATCGCGCTCGGCCAGCATCATATACATCATGGTCGGAACGCCGGTGACCATGGTGCATTTCTGTTCCGCCACCGCATGAATGGCGGGCCGGGCCGCAAAACGGGGCATGATCACCAGGGACGCCCCCGGTAGCATCGCCGTCTTGATCGCCACCAGGGCATTTTTATGGAAAAACGGCGCCGATATGAGAATACGGTCATCGTCGGTTAGCCGGCGGGCTTCCACCAAAGCTTTGGATGCCCAGCCCTGGCCCGAATGGGTCAAAAGCACGCCCTTGGGCCGGCCGGTGGTGCCGGCGGTATAGAGCTGCATGGACACTTGTTTGTCGCTAACCGTCACCGCCTCGAATTCGCCGGGGTCCAGAAAATTTTGATAGTCTTCATCGAAGTCGGTGCCGGGTAGCTCGTCGCACACTCGGGCGTCCCAGCTTCGATCATAAAACATATGTTTGACGCCGGCGTCGCGGAGGATGAACTCCACGGTGTCGGCGGGCAGCTTGATATTGACGGGCACCGGAACGCAGCCCAAACGCAAGGCGCCGAACAACACTTCCATGAATTCCAGCCGGTTTTGCGCCAATATGGCGATGCGGTCGCCGGGCCCAAGGCCGCGCAGCCGAAGCCCGCGCGCTACGGCATCACAGCTGGCATCCAAATCGGCGTAGGTGACTTCTTGGGGATTATCGGCATCCAAAAGATCGATGGCCGCAATGCGCCCGCTATCCACATGCGCTTTAAAAAGATTGCCTAGATTTTCCATTAGCGCCGATTTGCCTTGTTTCGCCATGCTGGCGGTTGCGGTGAGGTTTCGCTATTCTTAGGCCAACCCTGAAGCCTGGATATTGGCTTTACAAGCAAATTAAGGAGACGGTCATGGACGAAGCAAGCGGCAATAGCGCGCCGGGCGCAAAGGCCGGGCAGACGCGCCGGAACCTTGGCGGTTTGCGCGATATCGTTCCCGATCTGGAAGCCGCCGGCGAATTGCGGCGCATCACCAAGCCCATCGATATCCGCCATATCGCCACCCTGGTGGATCAGTCGGAAACGGCACTTTTGTTCACCAATGTGATCGGCTACGACATGCCGGTGATATCGGGGGTGATGAATTCTCGTGAACGGCTGGGCATCGCCATGGGCTGCGATTTTGCCGAGATCGAGGCCCAGTTGCGCCGCGGCCTGGCCAACCCCATTGCGCCCGAAACCGTATCCGCCGACGGCCTGCACGACGTGATCATGGAAGGCGACGATGTGGATCTGTTCGCCCTGCCAGTGCCCATCTTCGGCACCCTCGACGGCGGCCCGATGATTACCGCCGGGGTGATCATCGCCCATGACGAAGAGTTCGGCTATAACGCCGGCGTCTATCGTTTGCTGGTGAAGGACCGGAACACCACCGGCATCGATATCGTCACCCCCAACAACTTGCGCAAATTTGCCGAGAAAGCCCTGGCCCGGAACGAGCCATTGCCAATCTCCATCAATATCGGCACCCATCCGGCGGAATTGATTGCCTCAACCTTCAAGGCCGCTGCCGGCGTCGATGAGATGGCCCTGGCCGGCGGCATGCGCGGCGCTCCGGTGCAATTGGCGCCCTGCAATACCGTCGATATCCCCTTCATCGCCGATTCCGAGATAGTGCTGGAGGCTGAAATACTGCCCACCGGCTGGACCAAGCCGGAGGGCCGCTTCGGCGAATTTACGCGGCTTATGGGCGGGCTGCATTGGAACCCGCATGTGCGCATCAAATCCATCCGCTGCCGTGCCAAACCGATCTATTACGCGCTGCACATGCCGTGGGAAAACATCTGGCCGAGCGGACCCATATACGAATCCGCCGTCCGCCGTGTGTTGCACGAGGCCGGCGTCCAGGTAACCGCCATCAACGTAACGCCGGGCGGTTGCTGCCATTGGCACACGGTGGCCGCCATCAAGCCACTGCCCGGCGACGGCAAGAACGCCATCATGGCCATGCTGTCGGTGGCCGATATGAAGCATGTGACCGTGGTCGATGAAGATATCGACGTGTTCGATCATATGGACGTGGAATGGGCGGTGGCCACAAGAGTGCAGGCGGACAAGGACGTGGTCATTATTTCCGGCGCCCGCTCGAAACCGCTCGATCCGAGCCTGGTACCGACGCCGGGGCGTATTCCAACCACCGCCAAAATGGGCATCGACGCCACCATCCCCGACGATGTGCCCCGGGAAAGGTTCGAGCGAATTTATTACGCCTACGCCGATGACATCAAATTGGCCGATGCGCTCGGCGATGGCGATGGGGCGGCGAAGGAGCCGGCGCCACTGGTCGGTAATAACGAGGTGACTGCGCTCGCCGACGAGATCCGCACTGCCATCTGCGAGACGCCGCAATATTTCTTCGATCTGTCGGAGATGTTTGGCGATGCCGGCGTTCCGGCCTTGTCCCGGGCCTTGGGCCAGCTGCACGAAAGCGGCGAATTGTGGCAGGACAAGCTTGGCCGCTTCTGCCTGACCGGATCGGAATTCGCTGCCGAGCTTGGCTGAACAAAGGATCGTTTTCAAATAATCTGGGGGAAATTGCGATGCTGATTTCGGGCGCGGAAAAACTGGAAAAAATGCGCGACGGGCGCCGCGTGCTTATTGGCAAGGAGCGCGTGGGCGATGTTACCGTCCACCCGGCATTCAAAAACGCCGCCCAGACCGTGGCCGACCTGTATGACCAAAAGGCCGATCCGGACAAGCGCGATCTATACGCCTTCGAAGAGGACGGCGAGGCGTTCTCCGTCTACTGGCTGCGCTGTAAAAATCGCGAGGAATTGGCGCGCCGCACCGCCTCGGCAAAGGCCTTGGCGGACGCAACCTACGGGTTGATCGGCCGCTCTCCCGATCATGTCGCCGGGCTGGTGACCGGCCTCGCCATGAACCCTGGTGTTCTGGAAAAAACCGGCAAGGGGTTTGGCGACAACCTGCTCCGCTATTACCAAAAAGCCCGCCACGAAGATTTGTTCCTGTCCTTTGCGGTCACCGCGCCGTCCGGCATTCGGGGCCAGGAAGTTGCCACCGGCGATGCTGGTTTGGAGCAGCCTGCGCTGCGCGTGGTAGCTGAAGACGATGATGGCGTCGTTGTCTCGGGCATGAAGATGCTGGCCACCGGCGCCGTTTTTGCCGACGAGATTTGGATCGGCAACCTGTCGCCCATCGATGAGAGCCGCAAAGCCGAAAGCATTACCGCCGCCATGCCGCTCAATTTGCCGGGGCTGTCTTTGTGGGCACGCCAGCCTTACGAGATGCACGCCGCACGTCCGGCCAATTACCCCTTAAGCCACCGGTTCGACGAGGGCGATTGCATGCTGGTTTGCGAGAACGTGAAAATCCCTTGGGAGCGGGTGTTCCTGCACAACGACGGCGCCCAGTCCCGGCAAATCTATATCGACACGCCGGCCAACTGCTACGCCAACCACCAATCGAATGTGCGCTTTTGGGCGAAGATGGGGCTGATGGTCGGTCTCGCCAGCCGCGCCTGCCTGGCCAACGGCATCGACCAGATACCGGCGGTGCGCGACATTCTCGGCCGGCTGGCGGCGTTGGAAGCGACCGTCGGCGGCCTGGTCGCCGGCCAGAACGAGGCGTGGGAGGCATGGCCCGAAAGCCCGGACGGCTACGCCACTCACAACCGGCGCATCATGTATGCGACTTTGAATTGGTGCCAGGAACACCATACCGAGATCGTCGATATCGTCCGCGATCTAATGGGCGCGGCGCCGCTGCAAATGCCGGCCAGCACGGATATTCTGGACGATCCCGAGCTCAGCGCCCGCTTCGATGAATGGTGGGCGACGCCGACCATGGATGCGCGCCAGCGTATGAAGCTATATAAACTGGGCTGGGATTTGACCGGCTCCGAATTCGCCGGTCGCCATCAGCTTTATGAGAAGTTCTATGCCGGCTCGTCGTTGATCGTCCGCAATTCCTGCCACCGGGAAGCGCCCTGGGATCATTTCCACGCCATCGTCGATGATCTGCTGGATGAGATCGAGTTTTGATCAACGATCCCGCTACAAGCTGGCATCGCCGGTGATAGAGTGGTCGATACGCCTAAGCAACCGGCCCAAACCAAAGCCGCACAATCAGTCAAACATGGAATCCAGTTGCGTTTGCGACATCCCTTGGTCGGCGTCGGCGACCTCTATATCCATGCCCGTTGGAGCCGCCCCTCCCCTTCGTTCCGTACCATCGTAGGAGACGCTACGCCGGCGCCGATCAGGACCAAAATAGGATTTGGTCTCTACAAATGACCGCGGTTTTTCGATCAGCTCGGTTATGCGTGAGAACAGGCTATTCGCCGAAAGCGGCTTTACCAGAAATTCATTGACGCCGCTGTCCCGCGCATCGGTGATCCGGTGTGCTTCCGAATGTCCGGTGACCATAATGATCGGCACAAAACGGTCCGGGCTGTCGTCGCCGGTCCGGACCAGCTTAACGAAATCCAGCCCGTCCAGAGGCTGCATCTCCCAATCCAATAGAATGATATCGGGTTTAAATGTGCGCATCTCCATGAACGCGGAGGCGCCATCATTTGCTTCCTTGGTGGTGCGAACATGATAGTTCCGTAGCAACTGATTTAGAATGGCGCGCATAAACGGATTGTCTTCAACGATCAAAAATTTCAATTGACTGATATCGAGGGCTGACATGGCTATTTCGATTGCCCCCATTTCTCAATGACTTGTTCCAGCCCGTTCAACAGCGATTTTCCAACTTCGCCGCCGCCGCCGGTCAGGTTTTGCGCCTGAACGGCCTTGAGGGCGTTGATGTGAAGATAGATGACTTCCGTGCTTTGCGGCGGCAGTGGTAAATCCAATCGCTCGATAAAACGGCACAGCAGGTAGTTGATATCGGTCACCAGATCAAATCCGAACGTGCCGCCGTTGCCTTTGAGATTATGGGCAATGTGAAACATCTGTTTCAGGCATTCGGATGGATCGCAGTCATCGCCGACCAATTGACCATGCACCGCTACCATGTCTGCAATATCCACCGCCAATTGCTCGGCGAATTGATCCGACAAGTCGTCTATGGATTTTTGCGCCTTGTCCAATACGGCGCCGGTAACGGCCCAGGGGCCGCCCGTCTTTACCTTGGACTTCAACCGGTCGGGATCGTCGGCCTCGTTCTCTCCGTTCAACACAGCCATTTTCCCATTCGATCTGGTACAGCGTACAATTTGCAAATGGATATTGGCGTGAATGAGAAACAGTTGCGGTAACTACGTACAGCTGCGGCGGTTTTTACCGTCCAGTTGTGATGACTGAGGGTGTTGTTCACCCAATCCAGCCTTTAGAAGCTGAGGTTTGCAAAAAACAGAAGCTGCCTGGTTGAGAACGCCCGTCTAACGCCGTAAATCCAAAAAAACTTGCAATTGTTCGACTTATGTTCTATACATTTATCCAGGATTTAATCCCCCAAACACCCCGTTTTAAACCCGTTCGGGCGCGCCATCGGGCAGGAGAAATGTGCTGTTTTGCCTGCAATTACCCCCACCAAACCATACCAATCCATACCAAACCCCACCGCCGAATTCCGCAAATTATGTCGCATCACCGGAGACAACTGGTCCTTGCGGAAAGGTGCCAAAGAAGGCAATTTTGGTCAGGTCAACGGGAGGTAAAGAAAAATGAATATGGTACGTATCGGTGATCCGGTCCGGCGCGATGAAGATTACCGGCTGATCAAGGGCCACGGGCGCTATGCGGACGATGTAAACGAGAATCGCCAGGCGCGCGCCTTTGTATTGCGCTCACCCCACGCCCACGCCGAGATTGGCCATATCGATAAAGCCGCGGCCCTTGCCGCCCCCGGCGTGCTCGCCGTGCTCACCGGTGATGATCTGGAAACGCGCGGCCTTGGCGCCCAGTTCCCTAACATTCGCGGCAAGAAATCCGACGGCTCGCCGGGCTATGTCTGTTCGATGCCGATCCTGGCCCAGGGCCGAGTGCGTTTCGCCGGCCAGCCGGTGGCCTTCGTAGTCGCCGAAAGCGTCGATCAGGCGAAAGACGCGGTCGAGCTGATTGCAGTCGACTACCGGGTGCTGCCCGCCGTCATCACCGCCGACGATGCCTTGGCCGACGGCGCGCCGGCAGTCTGGGACGACAATCCCGGCAACGAAGCCTACTTCCACGAGGTCGGCAACCGGCAAGCGGTGGACGCGGCCTTCAATGATGCCGCGCATCGGGTATCGCACCGGGTGTGCGTCAACCGGGTAACCGGCAACGCCATGGAGCCGCGCGGCTGCATCGCCAATTACGACGAATACGAAGACCGCTACACCTTGCGCGCCACCATCCAATCGGCGCACGGCACACGCGCCACCCTGGCGCAGCAGATATTCAAAATCCCGCAGACCAAAATCCGCGTCATTTGCGACAATATGGGCGGCGGTTTCGGCATCAAGGGCGGCTGCTATCCGGAATACAGCCTGTCCATGTGGGCATCCGAAGTGATCGGCCGGCCGGTCAAATGGATCGCCGAGCGCCAGGAAAGCATCTTGACCGACGAACACGGACGCGGCGGATTTGTCGATGCCGAGCTGGCCCTGGACGCGGACCATAATTTCATCGCCCTTCGCACCCACACGAAAGTGCCGATCGGCGCCTATTTCACCACCGACCGCAATATCGGCGCCGCCGTTTCCGGCCTCGGCGGATTGGCGGGGGTTTATAAGACCCCGAACATCCATGCCATGGTTACCGGCGCCCTCACCAATATCATGACCAACGCCCAGTACCGGGGCGGCGCCAAGCCGGAACCCTGCCATGTGATCGAAGTGATGGTCGATCAGGCCGCCGATCAATTGGGCGTCGATGCGGCGGAGTTACGCCTCAAGAATACGGTGCTCAGCTCAGCCATGCCGTACCGCACCGGCCTCGGCCATGTTTATGATTGCGGTGATTTCGTGCGCAACTTCGAACAATGCCTGGAAACCGGTGGCTACCAGGGGTTCGAAGCGCGCCGCGAAGACGCGGCCAAGCGCGGCAAGTATCTCGGTATCGGCCTTTCCAACACCGTGTCCGGGGTCGCTATGGTCAACTTCGAACATGTCGAAGTGCGCTTCGATACCGAAGGGGGCATCACGCTGTTGTGCGGCGCCATGGATCACGGCCAGGGTCACGAGACCACCTTTAAGCAGGTGCTGGCCGACAAGCTGGGCGTCGATATCGACGGCATTCGCTACAAGATGGGCGATACCGATGTGGTGGCGACAGGCGTCGGCACGTTCAATGCCCGCTGCGCCGTTTTTGTCGGCTCGGCGGTAACCATCGCGGCGGAAAAGATTATCGAAAAAGGCAAGCGCATCGCCGCCCATATGATGGAAACGGCGCCAGGCGATATCGAATACCAAGGCGGCACGTTCTCTGTCGCCGGCACCGACAAATCCTTGGACATCACCGAAGTCGCCAAAACCGCCTTCCAGCGGCCCAAGTTGCCCGCCGATATCGAGCCCGGATTTTACGAGCATGGCGAGTTCGGCGTCGGCGAGGGGCCGGTCTATCCCAACGGCGCGCATCTGGTCGAAGTGGAAATCGACGCCGATACTGGACGCATCGAGATTACCCGCTATGTGGCCGTCGACGATGCCGGCGTGGTCCTCAATCCGCTTTTGTTTGACGGCCAAGTGCATGGCGGCATTGCCCACGGCGCCGGCCAGATATTGATGGAAGACATTCATTACGATGATGCCGGACAATTGCTGACCGGCTCGTTCATGGACTACGCCATGCCGAGGGCCGATGATTTCTGTACCTTCGAGCTGGCCGCCAACGAGGTGCCGACGGCGCGCAATCCCTTGGGTGTCAAAGGCGTCGGCGAGGCCGGCACGGTCGGCTCGATGCCATCGCTGATGAATGCCATCAATGATGCGCTTAGCCATATCGGCGCGCCCAATGTGGAAATGCCGGCGACCGCGGAAAAGGTCTGGCGATCCATTCAGGCAGCGGAATAAGGGGCGAGCGCACATGCCGCATAATGTTGAGATACCGGACTATGTGATCGAGCGCATCATGGCCAAGCGCGGCCGCCTGCATGTGTTTGATAAATTCGATCCCAAGAAGACCGCCTTGGTGGTTATCGACATGCAGAATTTCTTCGTGGCCGAGGTGGAAACGGCGCGCTCCATCTGCCCCAATATTAATAAACTCGCCGCCCATTTGCGGGATACCGGCGGCACCGTTGCCTGGGTGCTGATGTCCCTAGCCGATGAATTGGGCGGGCCTTCTAAATGGCCCATCTATCACGACTATTTCTTCACGCCGGAAAAAATGGAAGCCCACAAAGACAACCTTACCGAAGGGGCAGAGGGGCAAAAACTCTATCCGGATTTGAGCCCGGAAGACGGCGATATCATCACCAACAAGATGCGTTTCTCGGCCTTTATTCAGGGCTCGTCGGATTTGGACGAACAGCTGCGGGCGCGCGGCATCGAAAACGTGCTGATCGCCGGCACCGTAACCAACTTCTGCTGCGAGACCAGCGCCCGCGACGCCATGATGCTCGGCTATCGGGTGGTCATGGTCTCCGACGCCAACGCGGCCCGCTACGACGAAGACCATATCGTCGGGCTGACCACCGTCTGGCAAAGCTTCGGCGACGTGCGCTCTATGGACGACTGTATCGGCGACTTGCTGGTAAGTTATTGATATTAATTAAGATTTTCTGCCAAAGCCGCCGCCGCCGGGGGTCTCGATAACGAACACATCGCCGGGCGCCATCTCAGTCTGATCGGCGCCGGTAAGTTGGTCCAGGGTGCCATCGGCGCGCTCGACATGATTATTACCGCACAGGCCAGCCTCGCCGCCTTGCAGCCCGAACGGTGGGACCATGCGCGACGACGATACAATGGCCGCCGTCATCGGCTCCAGGAAGCGCACCCGGCGCACGGTGCCGTCGCCGCCTCTGGCCTCGCCATCGCCGCCGGAGCCGGTGCGGATGCGAAATTCTTCGAGCCGCACCGGGTGCCGGAATTCAAGAATTTCGGGATCGGTCAGGCGGGTGTTGGTCATGTGAGTATGAACGGCCGACGCGCCATCGAAACCGGGCCCGGCGCCGGCGCCGCCGCAGACGGTTTCGTAATATTGGTGGACGCCGTTGCCGAAGGTGAAATTGTTCATGGTGCCTTGCCCCGATGCCAGCGCGCCAGCCGCCGCCATGAGTGCGCCGGTGACGGTTTGCGAGGTTTCCACATTGCCGGCGACCACGGCAGCCGGCGGCAAGGGATTGAGGATGGTGCCTTCGGGAATGATGATTTCGAGGGGCTCCAGGCAGCCGTCGTTCAAGGGAATATCGTCGGCGACCAGGCAGCGAAAGACATAGAGGACGGCGGCCCGGGAAACAGCGGCGGGTGCGTTGAAGTTGCCGGCGTCCTGATCCGAGGTGCCGGTGAAATCGATAACCGCGCGGCGGGCGACATGATCGACGCGGATAGCCACTTGAATGTGGGCGCCGTTGTCCATGGGCGCGGTAAAGGCGCCGTCCGGCAGCGCGTCCAGCACTTGGGCCACCTGCTCGGCGGCGTTGGCGCGCACGTGGCGCATATAGGCTTGAACAACGGGGAGCGTGAAGTGATCAACCATGCGGGCCAGCTCGGCAGCGCCTTTTTCGTTGGCAGCGATCTGTGCCTTAAAATCAGCGATGTTCTGATCGGGATTGCGCGCCGGATACGGGCCAGAGGTGAGCAGATCGCGCAACTCCACCTCGCGCAACCGGTCGTCCGACACCAAAAGAAAGTCGTCGATCAGCACGCCTTCTTCATGGATGGTGCGGGAAAAGGGCGGGATCGATCCCGGCGTAATGCCGCCCACATCAGCATGGTGGCCCCGGCTGCCAAGGAAGAAAAGGATGTCCTTGCCGCCCGCACCGAAGACCGGCGTGATGACGGTGATATCGGGCAAGTGGGTGCCGCCGTTATAGGGCGCGTTGAGGGCGTACACCTCGCCGGGCCGCATTGTCTCGGCCCGCTGGCGGATCACCGTCGCGATGCTTTCGCCCATGGAGCCGAGATGCACCGGCAAATGCGGCGCGTTGGCGATGAGAGCACCGTCCGCATCAAATAGGGCGCAGGAGAAATCCAGCCGCTCCTTTATGTTCACCGAGCTGGCGGTATTGGCCAGCACCGCGCCCATTTGTTCGGCAATGGACATGAAAAGATTGTTGAACACCTCCAACATCACCGGATCGGCTTTGGCCCCGATGGCCGCCTGGGCCGGGCGCGGCGTTGTGCGGATGAGAATAAGATGGCCGGGCCCGCTCAACCTTGCCGCCCAATCCGGCTCGATCACCGTGGTACCGGTAGCATCGATGATGATCGCCGGGCCATGGACTTGCATTTCCTGCGCAAGATCGGCGCGCCGGTAAATGGGCGTGTCGCGGGCGGCGCCGGCCACACGCATGGTCACGGTTTCGATGGGCGCGCCGGAGGCCGGGCCCCATTCCATGGCGCCATCGCTGGCCCGCTCGGCGCCGCCGACGGCTTCGACGAAGGCCGCTTCGATGACCAGGCTGCGTCCGGGATCGATGAAGCCGAAGCGGGACCGGTGGGCGGCACCGAAATCACCGGATACTTTGTCCAATGGGGCGAAGGGAACCTCCAGCGCCGTATCGGTGCCGGCGTATCGGATATGCAGGCGCCGGTGAATTTGGGTCTGATCGGCGGCGATGTTTTGATCGGCAAGCTCGTCCCGGCACTGGCTTTCAAGATCGGCAAGCACCGGTTCCAGATCCCGAAGGGCGCTGGTGGTCAACTCGATTTCAACGGCCCGCTCCCGGTGGGCGTGGACTTCGGCGAGGCCCATGCCGTAGGCCGACAAGACGCCGGCCAGGGGGTGGATGAATATGGTTTCCATGCCCAGCGCATCGGCCACCCGGCAGGCATGCTGGCCGCCAGCACCACCGAAACAAACCAGCGTGTATTCGGTAACGTCGTAGCCGCGCTGCACCGAAATGCGTTTGATGGCGCCGGCCATGTTTTCGACGGCGATGGTAAGGAAGCCCTCGGCGACGGCCTCGGCGGTTTGCTTGGTGCCGGTGGCGGCGGCGATCTCCTTCGCCAGCTCGGCGAATTTGGCAGCACTGATATCGGCTTGCAGGGGCTCATCGGCGCCCGGGCCGAACACATGCGGGAAGTGTCTGGGCTGGATGCGGCCGAGCATCACGTTGGCGTCGGTAATGGTCAGCGGCCCGCCACCGCCGTAACAGGCCGGCCCCGGATCGGCGCCGGCGGAACCGGGACCGACGCGCATGCGGGCGCCATCGAACCCAAGTACCGAGCCGCCGCCCGCCGCCACCGTGTGGATGCGCATGATCGGCGAGCGCAGGCGCACACCGGCAACTTCCGTATCGAAGGCGCGTTCAAACTCGCCAGCATAGTGGGAGACATCGGTGGAGGTGCCGCCCATGTCGAAGCCGATGATCTTATCGAAGCCAGCCATGCCAGCGGTGCCGGCGGCGCCGACAACCCCGCCGGCGGGCCCCGACAGAATGCTGTCCTTGCCGCGAAACAGCCCAGCATCGGTAAGCCCGCCGCTCGATTGCATGAACATCAGCTTGATCGAGCCGAGACTTCTAGCCACCCGGTCCACATAGGTTTTGAGGATCGGCGAGAGATACGCATCGACCACCGTGGTATCGCCCCGAGACACCACCTTCATCAACGGCGAGACCTCGGAGGAGACCGAAATTTGGGTAAAGCCGGCCGCCTCAGCCAAGGCGGCGATGCGGCGTTCGTGTTCCGGTGCCCGGTAGCTGTGCATCAGCACGATGGCGACGGCGCGAAAGCCGGCATCGTGTGCAGCGTCCAGGCCCGCGGCGGCGGTTTGCTCATCGAGGGGCTGGATCTCGGCGCCTGTAGCGTTCAGCCGGCCCGCCACTTCGAGGACGCGGCCATAGAGCCGTTCCGGCAATTGGATTTGAAGGGCGAACAAGTCCGGACGGTTTTGATAGCCGATCGCCAAGGCATCGCCAAAGCCCTGGTTGGTGACCAGCAAGGTGGGCGCGCCGGCGCGCTCCAAAAGCGCGTTGGTGGCCACAGTAGTGCCCATCTTGACCGCCGCCACGGCATCCGGGGGCACCGGATCATCGCCGGCCAGGCCGAGCAAGCGGCGGATGCCTTCTACGGCGGCGTCTTCATATTGGTCCGGATTTTCCGAAAGCAGCTTTTCGGTCACCAGCGTTCCGTCCGGGCGCCTGGCCACCACATCGGTGAAGGTGCCGCCCCGGTCAATCCAGAATTGCCATTGATTGTCATAAGTCATTGATATTATTCATTATTCAATTATTCACATTAACATCACAAAAAAATATATAGAAATACTTCAATGCCTTAAGGTGAGCCAGTTTCACAATTCACTCACAAAAACCAAGTTCCAATCGAGCAGATTTGAACAATATCCTGCAATCAATTACCAACAGCAACCACCCCAAATAGTTTTCAGATTATTCTCTCCAAGGGGCGTTTCTCCGAAGATAAAGCATAAATACACTATGACAAAGAGCACTGCTTCACTGACAAGGTAGATGGGAGAAGATCAATACATCGCTTTGTAAGCAGTTCTATTTAGATGATTTTCGAAGTTGGAGGAATGAAAACTACCAACGGTTATTGATGTGTTTACATCACAGCAATTCGAAACATCTAGCGAAACGAAATGGAGCAATACGATATGGAGAATGATCATGTGACAATAAGAAACAACGAAAAATATCGCTACATAAGCTGACCGAAGGGAAGCTCTTGCCAGCATGGCAAGCAAACAACCGCAGCAACATCAACAACCGAAAGGGACAATATGCAGAGCAACGAATATTTGAATTATGATCAATTCGTGGAAAATGTGGACCGGCAATTGAATGCCAATGTGAACGAAACCGGTGCCGTACCCTACTTCCTTACAGTTACCTACAAACCATATGAATTATTGTGGTCCGGTGCCGATCCAATTCTTGGCAAGTCAATATTGAAATCGTTCGAAAATTGCTATGCACGTTTGATGAATGGGAAAACCATACTAGGAAAACACTACAACCGAAAATGCATATCCAAACCGCTGACCTATGCCTTTTTGGATTATCCTCATACCAGCAGCAGCCGCAAAACAGATGGATATTCGGAATTTCAAAGAATGAAACTCCAAAAGGGTCATCCAGAACTTACACCCCACATTCACTCCATCATGCTGATCCATCCCAAGAACGTGGATCGTGTGGATGCACTCGGATCGAAGGGATTTCTCACCGAATTCAGGAAAGCTGATGACACGATCATGACCGTTGATCTTCAACGGGTAAGACGTCTCCGAGCAGTTCTTGCCAGAAATCTTGAGACCAATGTCAAACGGTTCGTCACCGATGAATTTCCTGTTGATCCAGATACAGAGAGTGCATTTGAAGAAGGAGTGATCCCATATTCTTCAAAGTTCATGAAATACAATTCACGGCACATGTGTGAAGAAGACCTCTACATCACACTTCCTGATCCAGATGTGACATTTCCCACGAAGACAGAACGGAAAATGGCAGAACAGATCAGGGAGGACCGAACATTTCGAAAAATGATGGATCGGGCCGTTGCCAAAAATACTAAACGGTACAAAAAGGAGAATGCTCAATGAAAAATATGCTCGTAAATTTTCGCTCACCTGTGGGATTGGTTGCAGATTTCGATGAGGTTTGTTCCGTTAACGGTCTAAGCCGAACCCGGACGTTAAATTGGCTAATAAAGAGGCATATCCAAGAGCAATCGCAAAAAGTACGTTCACACCGGAATGCTCAACTTGCTCATGTTTCACCAGATGATCGCCAGAGGTTCCTTAATTATTCAGGGCAATACTGGTAACACGCAGATTGAACGTTCTGTGCAATGTGTGCCGCACTTTATCCGGCTCTCCACATCTTCAATTGTCAAATCGGGGTATTTTCCTGCTCACATGTGATCTTGTCACGTGCCTCACAGAGCATCTCCAGTGCATCTTGCAGAGTATTGAGGTTCCAGGTGTCAAAGCCAGGAAACCATGGCTCCTTGGCTTCATAGAGCACGTCCAGGAGCAACCCGTCCGGTCCAACTGGAATGTGATCGGTCAGTCCGAACATCTCCGTTACAGCCAGATCAATGAATGTATCAGGGATCAATGAAGAGCAATGCTCTGCACCTGATGCCCACAGAATGGCTCGTGAGCGTGTTTCCTTCAGTCTGGCATACACGTCTCTGATTACGGCGAGACGATCCTCATCTGATCCGGCGCAATCCTCCACAGACTGGATCAAATCGAGCACTTGATCGGCTACATCCAACGGACCATTTAAGCCCATCAGTTCAATTACGGTATGGCTCATGGGTAGTTCAGTTGTATCGATATTCAGGTTCCATACTCCAACACAATAAGATTGTGACCAGACCACCCGAATTTTAATACAGGTGATTTGATGGATTGTATTGAATTGCCCAAAAAGTTACTCACTAAAATTGCAATATAGCATTTGATCCAATTTGGATTTTGTGAAAAAAATATAAAATTCACCACATAGGTGCTGAAAATGTCTGGTCAAAGCCTGTATAAACTGTGCAAAAATTGTGGCCATCAGGTACGGAAAACCAGTGCCAAATGTCCCGAGTGCGGAAAAAGCGTTAGGGGCAAGGCCTTTTACATCAAAGCCTTTATTGGCGCATGGATTGTAATAGCGATATTTTTTGCAATCATTCGTAAAGATGATAGTGATTCTGAACCACAAAATTCAACTAATCAAAAAACTACATCCATCCAATCAATTAGTAAATATGCAACCATTAGATCATCAATGCCAGAAAGTCAGGAAAAATTTCTTGCCACCGTTGTTTCTGCCCAACAAAAAAGCATGAAAGTAAAAAATGA